>DGYMR06203__coassemble_691_pt1 | contig 37724 bp, 34 predicted proteins | sample DGYMR06203__metabat2_high_PE_003 | metagenome-assembled genome bin DGYMR06203
TATGCACCAGATCCCGTTTGAAACCACCCTCGAGCGCCGGATGCTCGCCCGCGCCGCACAGCTGTGCCTTCCGCTGAACGGCAGCCTCGAGCTGCTGCCGCTGTGCAACATGAACTGCAGCATGTGCTATATCCGCCTCAGCCGCGAGGAGATGGAGCAGCGCGGCCGTCTGCGCACCGCCGACGAATGGCTGCAGCTGGCCGAGCAGATGCGGGACGCCGGGGTGCTGTTCCTGCTGCTCACCGGCGGAGAACCGCTGCTCTTTCCCAACTTCCGCCGCCTGTTTCGCACGCTCAAAGAGATGGGCATGATCCTCACCATCAACACCAACGGCACCCTTCTCGACGAGGACTGGGCGCGGTTTTTCGGCGGCTGCAAGCCGCGCCGGGTGAACATCACCCTCTACGGCGCAAACGAGGATACTTATGCCTCGCTGTGCCAGTATCCCGGCGGCTTCGCAAAGACCCTGCGCGCCATCCGGCTGCTGAAGGAGCAGGGGGTGGATGTGAAGATCAGTGCCAGCGTCACCCGCGACAATCTGCGCGATCTGGAGGAGCTGTACCGCATCGGCCGGGAACTGGGCGCGCCGGTCACGCCCGACACCTATATGCTGCCCGGTCTGCACGAGCGCGGTCTGCCCTTTGCGCAGCAGGCACGGCTGGAACCGGAGCAGGCCGCACAGGCGCAGTGGACCGTGATCCGGCAGGAGATACCGGCCGAATTTCTGGCCGACTATGTGCGCGGGAAACTGCAGCAGACAGACGCCGCGGCCCAATATCCGGACGGCATCACCTGCATGGCGGGGAGTTGCTCCTTTGCGGTGAACTGGCAGGGGCAGATGCGCCCGTGTGTGACGCTGGAAGAACCCTCGGTGCCGGTGTTTGAGGTGGGCTTTGCACAGGCGTGGAAGCAGGTGTCTGCCGGCTGCAAAGCGTTCCGGCTGCATCCCGGCTGCACCGTCTGCCGTCTGCGCCCGCTCTGCCGCACCTGCGTGGGCAGCGCCTGGCTGGAAACAGGCCGCTATGACGGAAAGCCCGGCTACCTGTGCCGCTATGCCGCCGGGCTGGAGCGCCTGCTGCGGCAGTATGCAGACGATTTGGAGGAATAACGGCGCAGCCGCTTTGTGCGCAGTGCATCCGGAGGATGCAGGGTCATCGCCGCCCTGCCGTCCACACAAAACTCCCGGCGCCTTTCCCAAGGCGCCGGGAGTTTCAGGCTGTTCATCAAGCGGTTCCTTTGCGCGGCAGGGAGGGCCTCGACCTCATCCGCCCCCTTGCGGGGGCACCTTCCCCTGCCCGGGGAAGGCGTTCGGTGCCACAAGCCCGCCCTTCCCGAAGCGGTTTACAGGTCCGGCTCCACAAAATGCACAGCGGAAGTATCCCAGTATTTTTTGTACACCCGGCTTTCCTCGCCGTCCAGGTTCAGCTGGTAGAGCCGAAAAAGGACCGGGATGTTTTTGGGCTGCCATTGCTCCTTGTATGAATACTGGTACTTCATCCCCACATTTCGCATCACCCCGCCGCTTCTGGGGTTGTTCCTGTCGTGGGTTGCCGTGATATACGGCAGGCCGTCCCGTTTCAGCTGCGCGATGACCGCCCTGCACGCTTCGGTGACGATTCCCTGATGCCAGAACTCCTTGCGGAGTCCATAGCCGAGATCGTGGGGCTCTTCCCCGTCCACGTGGATGTAGCCGATCGGCTCGTTGTCCGCTTTCAGGCAGATCGCATAGGCGTACCCGTGCGTCCGGGAATCGGCTGCAGCGTACCGCTCCTCGTAAAACCGCCGGGTCTCTTCCCTGGTTTTCACGGGGTACCACGGCAAAAATCGGTTGACGTCCTCGTCCTGCAGGATACGGAACAGCGCTTCCAGATCCTGTTCCGTAAATGCCCGCAGCAGCAGGCGCTCGGTTTTGAATGCAGGTGTGTTCATCTGGTCTCCTCGGTCGTTTGTGCATCGGCGTTTGCCGGCCTATTTGTGGAGATACATTCTGGCCATCGCGGGTTCCCCATCCCCCTGCACCATGCACAGGAATTCCCAGCCGTATCTCTCGTAGAAACCGGTGTGGTCGGTGATGAGATAGAGGGGGCTGATCCCTTTGGACTTCATATCCTTCACAACGATGTCCAGCAAGCGCCCGGCGATCCCCCGGCAGCGGTATTCCTCTTCCGTGTACACCGCGCACACATTGGGCGCAAGGTCTTTCCTGTTGTGGAAATCGTTGTCGATCACGCCCAGACCGCCCACGATACGCCCCCCGTCCAGGCAGAGATACCAGCCGTATTCCGTCTCTTTGCGGAGGTAGGCGTCCATACAGGCGAGGTAGGCCTCCTGCGGCACCTGCCATTTGTCGTGAAACCATGCGGCGGCGGCCTCTTTCCATTCCGGCGCCTGCCGCAGGGTGATATAAGTGTACTCTTTCATGTTCGCGTCCTCGATCGGCCGCCGGACCAAAACGCTGTGCGGCCGGCGGCGCAGGGTTAGAAATATTGGCGGATCTGGAAATCGCGCTTCTGCACGGCCTCCTCCACCAGCTCGCCGTTCTCCCAGTGTACCGGCACGGCGGTGTTGCGGGTGAGGCGCAGCATCTCGTCCAGGCGCTTTTTGTCCTCGTCGGTGTAGAGGATGTAGGCCACGCCCTCGCGCCCGGCGCGCCCGGTGCGGCCGATGCGGTGGGTGTAGTATTCGTTGGAAGGGGGCAGGTCGTAGTTGAAAACGGCGTCCACGTCGTCCACGTCGATGCCGCGGGCGGCCACGTCGGTGGCCACCAGCACCGCCAGCTTGCCCTCGCGGAAGCTGGCCATGATCCTGTTGCGGTCGGCCTGGGACAGATCGCCGTGCAGGCAGTCGGCCACAAAGCCCAGCCGCACCAGCTGGTTGGTGAGCATGGCGGTGTTGTATTTGGTGTTGCAGAACACCATCACGCGCTTGTAGCCCTTTTTCAGGATGATGTCGGTGAGGTCGGCCAGCTTGTTGCGGCCGGTGGTGTGCAGCTGGTACTGGGCGATCTTGGGCGCGCTGGCCTCCACCGGCTGCACCGTGATCTCCTCGGCGTCCCGCTGGTAGAGCCAGCCGATGTCCATCACCTCGCGGCTGATGGTGGCGCTGAACATCGCCAGCTGCTTGCGGGCTTTCATGCGGTCGATGATCTTGCGCACGTCTTTGTAGAAGCCCATGTCCAGCATCTCGTCGGCCTCGTCCAGCACCACCGTCTGCACGCTGCGGATGTCGATGGTGCGGCGCTCCATGTGGTCCATCAGGCGGCCGGGCGTGGCCACCACGATCTGGCAGCCCTTTTTCAGCTGCTCGATCTGGCGGTTCATGTTCGCGCCGCCGTACAGGCAGACGACGTGGACATAGGGCAGAAAGCGCGCCAGGTCGCGCAGGTCCTGGGCGATCTGCTGGGCCAGCTCGCGGGTGGGAGCCAGCACCACCGCGCCGGGGTTTTTGGCTTCGGGGTCCACACGTTCGATCAGCGGGATGCCGAAGGCGCAGGTCTTGCCGGTGCCGGTGGGGGCTTTGGCGATGATGTCCCGCCCGGCCTGCATCACCGGGATGGCCTTCTCCTGCACCTCGGTGAGGGTGACAAAGCCCATCGCGGCGGCGGCCTGCCGGATCTGGGGAAGGGTGTTCAGTTCTTCGTATAACATAGAGGTTCTCCCTTTGGTATAGTCTTTTGGGTCGATACGAATATTATTGTACCATTTTTTGCGCCGAAAGAAAACACAAAACAGCATCCCGCGGGGCGCTTTTGCGGGGATTTGTGCATGCCGGAAGATTCCCCCTCATCCGTCGCCTTTGGGGCGGATGAGGTCGAGTCCGGCAAAGGCAGTGCGCCCGCCCGGATGTGCGGCGGTGAAAGGGACTGATGGTACCGGGGATGCCCCGGAAAAAGCACAAAAAACAGCGGGCCGGAGGCTCCGGCCCGCTGGGGACAGCAAAGGATGGATGGCGGCGTCAGTCTTCGCAGCCCAGCTTTGCCTTCAGGATCCCGCTGGCCTTGAAGCCGGGGATCGCCGTGGGTGCGAGCTGCGAGGAAACTTTGGTTTTGGGGTTGGTGAAGGCCTTGGTCTTGCGGGTGCGCATCTCAAAGCGGCCAAACCCTGCAATGGTGACCTTCTCGCCCTGTTTGAGGTTGTCGGTGATGTTGTCGAAGATGCTGTCCATCACTTGCTCCACCTGCGCGGCGGGCAGGCCGGTATCTGCCGATACCTTCGTAATGAGCTGTGACCTGGTCATATGAAACCCTCCTGCTAAGCGATTGTGGCTTGACGCAACGGCGCGCCGCGCCATGCCGGCATTTGTTTCTTTTACCCAGAATTTTGCGGGCAAATCGCCATTGATTCGTTCATATTATACCTTTTTATTGATAAAATTTCAAGACCAGACAGGAAAAATATACCATACAAAGCGAAAGATTCACAATTCGGCACGCACCGGCCCCATCTATGGGACATGATCACGCCGCATCGTCGAACATCAGGGCGTATTGCAGGGTGGCCTGCCGCTCCAAAAGGCTGCGCTGCTGCTCGGAGGGGGCCGTCTGGATGCGGGACTGGGGGTCGAGCAGATAGCTGCCGCTGATCCCCTTCAGGGTGGACTGGCTGTTGTACAGCCACTCGAACCAGGCGGTGCGGGGCGCCTGGAAGGCGTGCAGGAAGTTGGGCAGCAGCAGATACGGCGGGAAGCTGCCCGCGCTGGCGCCGGCCTGCGCACAGCCGCGGTTCGACCACATCAGGTAGGGAACCGCGTGGGTGGCCTGCCAGCGCTCGGCGGCAGACAGGCCCTCCAGCCGGCCGGTGATGTCCAGCAGCTCGATGCCCTCCTCCTGGCCGATGGCGGTCTGGTGGTCGCCGAAAAAGAGCACGATCACCTCGCGGTCCACCGACTTGAAATACTCGGTGATCTGCGCCATCATCCGGTCGGCGTCCCGCAGGCCGGTGGCCACGCTCTGCAGGCTCTGCTCGTAGTAGTCGGGGATGCCGTCCAGCCGGGCGTCCACCCGGTCTGCGGCGGGGTACTCGCCCGGCAGGTTGGGGATGTGGTTCTGCATCGTCACCATGTGCAGGAACACCGGGCCGTCCTTTGCGGCGGCCTCGTACTGGTCGATCAGCTCCTCGGCGGCCTGTTCGTCCGCGATGTAGGCGCCGGCGAGGCCGGTGTGGGTCATGTCGTCGCGGTCGAGGAAGGTGTCGAAGCCCATGTTCGGGTAGGCCTCGCTGCGGGAATAGATGCCGCCTTCAAAGGGATGGATGGCCACGGTGCGGTAGCCGAGGCTTTGCAGATAGCGCGGATAGGCATAGAAATCGCCGTCCTTCGCCACATACTGGCTGTACGGCACCACGCCTTCGGGCAAAAAGCTGGTGGAAAAGCCGGTGAGCGCGCCGAATTCCATGTCGGCGGTGCCGCCGGAATATTTGTCGCTGTAATAATAGCCGGAGATGCCCTCCTTCGCCAGGCGGTCGTAGGTTTGGGTCAGCTCCTCGCAGCCGGTGAGGCCGGGGTAGTTGTTTAGGTGGTAGTAGCTCTCCATCATCACCACCACGATGTCGGGGCGGCTGTCGGTCTGGGGGGCGTCGCCCAGCTCGTCCACCGCCGCCTGCCCGGCCGCGGAGGTGTAGCCGTCCGGCTTTTGGGGGCAAAGCCGGCCCAGGTAGACGGCAAAGGAACAGGTGAAGCCGGCACGGTCGTACAGCGCGCCGGGATTGCCGGGAGAGGGCTGGAAGAAGGCAAAAAAGCCGCTTTGCAGCCACACCTGCCCCCACAGCCACAGCCCGCCGGCCAGCACCGCGGCACAGCCCAGCGTGCGCGGCCAGCGGGAGGGACCCAGCCGCACCCGGCGCAGGAACACCACCGCCGCGACGGCGGCCAGCGCAAAGGCCAGCATCCGCCAGGTGGGCCAGATGGACATGCCCTTTGCCACCGACGCGGCGTCGGCGGCCAGCAGGATGTCGGCCGGGAGCAGGGGGTCGCCGCGATAGGCCTGCTTATAAAAGGAGGCGTAGCTGCCCGCAAGCAGCGCCAGCCACACCACGCCCAGCGCCGCCCAGGGACGGCGCAGCAGCACCGTGAGCAGGCCGATGGCCAGCGCCAGCAGCCCGGCGCCCACGAAAAAGCCCGGCGGGTTCTGCGCTGCCCAGAGCACCGACGCCCGCAGGCTGTCGCGGCGCACCATCTCGGTGAGCAGCTGGCCCAGCAGCGCGCCGCCCGCCGCCGCGCCGGCTGCCGTGCGCAGCGGATGGGCGCACAGGGCGCGCTGCAGATGAGAATAGGAACAATGTTTCACGGTTCGTATACGCTCGATTCGTCAGAAATTGCCGCTCACAGCGGTATATCCTATAAACGAGGCGCGGGGGGCAGCTGTTTCAATATTTCATAAAATTTTGTGTTCGCGCGCTGCTTTTTACACAACTGCAACGTTTTTTCACAGTTTTTTCAAATCGCCCCCCCGCTTTTGTCACACCCCGGACGTACACTGAAAAAAGCAATCCATGCGAAAGGAGCGATCGTTTGTGATCGAAGTTTCCCATCTGACCCGGCGGTACGGCAGCCGCTGTGCGGTGGAGGACCTGTCCTTCTCCGTGCCGGCCGGGCAGATCGTGGGGCTGCTGGGGCCCAACGGCGCCGGCAAGTCCACCACGATGAACATGCTCACCGGGTATCTGGCGCCCACCGACGGCACCGTGCGCATCGAGGGATGCGATATCCTGGATCAGCCGCTGGAGGCGCGGCGCAAGATCGGATATCTGCCCGAGATCCCGCCGCTGTACGCCGACATGAAGGTGAACGAACAGCTGAGTTTCGTGGCGCAGCTGCGCGGCATCCCCAAAAAGGACCGCGCCGCCGAGATCGCCGCCGCTGCCGGACAGGCCGGCGTGGAGGACGTGATGGACCGGCTGATCGGCAACCTGTCCAAGGGCTACCGGCAGCGGGTGGGCCTGGCCGCCGCGCTGATCGGGCATCCGCCTTTCCTCATTCTGGACGAGCCGACCGTCGGCCTCGACCCCAAGCAGATGATCGAGATGCGCGCGCTGATCCGCGAGCTGGGCAAGAGCCACACCGTTCTGATCTCCAGCCACATCCTCAGCGAGGTGAGCGCGGTGTGCGACCATGTGCTGATCCTGTCGGGCGGCAAGCTGGTGGCCAGCGGCACGCCCGCCGAGCTGGCCCGCGCCGCCGCCGGGCATCTGTGCTGGCAGATCACGGTGCAGGGCAGCGAGAGCGACGCCCGCGCCGCGGTGGCGGGGGTGGACAGCGCCCTCGAGGTGCAGGCGAAGGCCACCGACGACGGGCTGCTGCTGTCGATCACAAGCCCCGACGACACCGACCGCCGCGCCGCGCTGTCCTGCGCGCTGGTGCAGGCGGGATGCCCCATCCTGGCGATGGCCGAGCAGCGGATGAGCCTGGAGGATGTGTTCCTGCAGCTGATCGAGCCGGAGGGCGAACAGCAAAGCGAGCCGGATGAGGCGGAACAGGAGGAAGAGGCAGAATGATCGCGATCTATAAACGGGAGACCGCCTCGATGCTGCGCAGCATGATCGGATGGGTGGTCATCGCGGTGCTGCTGGGAATCGCAGGCATCTATTTCACCAACGGCAACCTGAACTACGGCCTGCCCTATTTTGGCTATGTTCTCAGCTCGGTCAGCTTTTTTCTGGTGTTCCTCTGCCCGGCGCTGACCATGCGCACCTTCGCCGAGGAAAAACGCCAGAAAACCGACCAGCTCCTGCTCACCGCGCCGGTGTCGGTGGGCAGCATCGTGATGGGCAAATACCTGGCCCTGCTGACCGTGTTTGCCATCCCCACCGGCATCTTTGCGCTGTATCCGCTGATCCTGAACCAGTACGGCGCGGTGCCGATGGCCGAGACCTACGCCACCCTGCTGGCCTTCTTTTTGCTGGGGGCGGCCTGCCTGGCGGTGGGCATGTTCTTCTCCTCCATCACCGAGCACCAGGTGGTCGCCTTCGTGACGGCGGTTGTGGTGCTGGTGGTGAGCTATCTGATGACCGGCCTTCAGACCATCATCACGGCCGGCAGCGGTTCGGCGCTGGTGCTGTTCTCGGTGCTGGCGGCGGCCATCGGCGGGCTTTTGTGGTATTTCACCAAGAGCTTTGTGCTGGGCGCGGGCGTTTTCACGGTGGCCGAGCTGGCGCTGGCGGTGGTCACCGCCACCCGCAGCAGCGCTGTGACCAGCGCGTTTACCAGTGTTCTGGATTCGCTGGCGCTGTTCGACCGGTTCAGCGGGTTTTTGAACGGCACGCTGGATCTGGGAGCTTATCTCTACCTGATCTCGGCGGCGGGGCTGTTCGTCTTTTTCACGGTGCAGGCGCTGGAGAAGCGCCGCTGGAGCTAAGGAGGTGCCCCGATGAAACTGTTTGAAAAGATGAAACAGGTGCGCTTTGCACGCTCTGCGCGCCCGAACCGCCGGCAGGTGAAAACCGGCGCGATGGCCACCGTCACCTGTGTGCTGGTGGTGGCCGTGGTGGTGGCGGCCAATGCGGCGTTTGCCGCGCTGCCCGTCTCGCTGACCCGCGCCGACCTCACCAGCACCGGCCTGTACACCCTGTCCGACACCACCAAGACGATGCTGTCCGGCATGGAAAAGGACGTGACCGCCTACTACATCGCCCAGACCGGCAGCGAGGACAGCCTCGTCACCGGCATGCTGGACCGCTATGCCGAGGCCGGCGACCACTTCACCTGGCAGCAGGAGGACCCGGTGGAAAACCCCACCTTCGCCCACAACTATGACGACGCCTCCGAGGGCAGCGTGGTGGTGACCTGCGGCGACAAATACCAGGTGCTGGGCCTGTACGACCTGTACACCTACGACTACGACTATACCACCGGCGCGTCCAGCCAGAGCTTCGACGGCGAAAACCAGCTGACGGCGGCGCTGCGGTATGTGACCAGCGACGAGACCCCCATCGTCTATCTGCTGCAGGGCCATCAGGAGGCCAGCCTGTCCTCCAGCTTCACCACCGCGCTGCAGAACCAGAACCTCACCACCGAGACCCTGAACCTGGTGAACACCGAGACGGTGCCCGAGGACGCGGCCGCCGTGATGATGGTGTCGCCCCAGAAGGACCTCACCGCCGAGGAGACCGAGCGCCTGCGCGGCTATCTGGAAGGCGGCGGCAGCCTCGTGCTCTTCACCGACCTGACCGACACCGAGATGCCCAACCTCTACGCCCTGCTGGACGAGTACGGCATGGCGCCCAGCGGCGGCCTGGTGGTGGAAGGGGACAGCCAGCACATCTACGGCCGCGTGCCCTACCAGACCCTGCCGGACATCCAGCCCTCCAGCCTGCTGAGCGGCGTGGACCAGAACGGCTATGTGCTGATGAGCAGCAGCACCGGCATCGTCATCGACACCGACGTGCGCAGCACCCTGACCGTCTCCAGCCTGCTGCAGACCAGCGACTCCGCCTACAGCAAGCCCGGTTGGCAGAATCTCACCACCTGGGACAAGGAGGACGGCGACCTGGCCGGCCCCTTCTCGCTGGGCGCGTGGGCCAGTGAAACGGTGGACGACACCGAGACCAACGTGGTGTGGTTTGCCTCCAGCAGCCTGCTGAACGACGAGGCCGACCTGTATATGAACGGCAACAACTCCGCCGTGGTGCTGTCTGTGCTGGGCAGCCTGTGCGGCCAGGACGTGGAGAGCACCGGTATCGCCGCCAAGTCGGTGGACGTGGAATACCTCACCCTCACCACCGGCCAGGCCAACCTGTGGAGCATCATCACCATGTATCTGCTGCCGGCAGCGGCGGTGGCGGTGGGCATCGCCATTGTGATCAAACGCAGAAAGGCGTGACGCTATGAAAACAAAAGAACGCACCCTCGTCATTCTGTTGGTCGTCCTGGCGGTGCTGCTGGGGCTGTGGGCGGTGCTGAAAAACACCGCCGGCGAGGAGGACGCTTCCTCCTCCGGCGCGGCCGGGGACGGCACCGTGCTGCTGGGCGGCACTTCGGACGAGGTGCAGCGCATCGAATGGACCGCCGACGGCCAGACCCTCGCGCTGGAGCAGGTGGAGGACGAAACGGCGGACGCCTCGTCGGCCTCCTCTTCGTCGGAAAGCGCCGGGTCCACCCTGTGGATCTGGCCGGACGACACCACCCTGCCGGTGAACCAGACCAAAGCGGCCGGCCTGGCCTCCACCCTCACCGGGCTGACGGCCAGCCGCTATCTGGGCGCCGACCGTGACCCCGCCGACTACGGTCTGGACAGCCCGCGCTTCTCGGTGACCCTCACCGCCGGCGAGGAGGCCGCCACCCTGCTGGTGGGCGATGTGAACGACACCACCGGCGACGTGTATGTGATGCTGGAGGGCGACAGCGGCATCTATACCGTGTCGGACGATTTCACCGCCGATTTCCCCACCGACCCGCTGGAGCTGGTGCAGCTGGAAACGCTCACCGCGGCGGCGCTGGATGAGGTGACCGGCCTGACCTTCGACGGCCCGTCGGGCAGCGTGCAGCTGACCTATATGGAGGACGGCGTGCCGGGCACCGGCGGGATGCGCCACTGGCAGGTGGAGCAGAACGGCCAGACCTATTCGGCCGACGATGATGCAGTCACCGAGCTGCTGCGCAATCTGGTGAGCGTGCAGTTCACCGCCTGCGCGGCCTGGAACACCGAGGACCTCGCTTCGTTCGGGCTGGAGACGCCGGTCTGCACGATGACCGTGCAGTACACCCAGACCACCGACACCGGCGAGACCGACGAGGACGGCAACACCATCACCACCGAAACGCCGGTGCAGTACACCCTGCTGTTCGGCAACACCGCCGACGACGGCCTGTATGCGATGCAGCAGGGCGGGGGACAGGTGGGCCTGGTGTCCGCCGACCTGCTGGACGGCATCGCCAACCTGTCGCCCTCCAGCCTGCTGCCCGCCACCATGTGCAACGTGCCGATGAGCGAGCTGGACAGCTTCACCGTCACCAGCGAGGGCACCAGCGAGACCTTCCGCGTCACCCGCGTGGTGAACACCGACGAGGACGGCGCCACCTCGAACGACGAGACCTGGTCCCGCACCGGCGGCGAGCTGGACGAGAGCGCCCTGTTCACCTTCTACGGCAACCTGTGCGGCGTCGAGCTGGAACAGCCCGGCGCGGTGGAGCCCACCGGCGAGACCTCCTTCCGGGTGGACTTCCACTTCACCAACGGCGACACGGTCAGCCTGGAGCTGGCGGTGTACGACAGCAGCTTCTACTCCGCCACCTTCATGGGCCAGAGCATCGGCCTTGTGAACCGGCGCGACGTGGAGAGCCTGCAAACAGAATTTACCGGCCTGCTGGGATGAGATCCCCGGCGCCCCCGCATTCGGGAGAGTTTCCCCCGGATGCGGGGGATTTTTTTGTCCGCGGGAAAAGAGGCGCGGTTTGTGCTGCATGTTTGGGGCTGCTCCTTTGCACCGGGGCGGGTGCGGAGGGAACGGGCAGGATTCGACCTCATCCGCCCCCCTGTGGGGGGCACCTTCCCCTGCCAGGGGAAGGCGTTCGGTACCAGCGGGCGCCTTTGCATCCCGCACAGTTTCTTACATCCGCCACGGGAATTCTTTACAATTTGCCGCTATTGGATTTTACACGCCGGCCGGTACAATAAACATGCGATCACAAATCACACACAATGCACACAGAAAGGATGACCCCGCTTTGAAGAGAACGATGTGGCTTTCCGCCGCCGCGCTGGCCATGCTGCTGCTGGTCCCGGCGCTGCTGGTGTCCCGAACCTTTGCCGCCGAGACCGCCGCCACGGTCCAGCTGCCGGTGAGCGAGGTGGCTGTGGACGAGAGCACCGGCAATTTCCGCTTCGACATCCAGGTGGACTGCCCGGAGAGCTATGCCGGCATGGAGTTCGGCGTCATCTGCAGCGAGGGCACCGAGATCACCGCCGTGCAGGTGGGCGACAATGTCTCCTCCACCGGCCCGAAGGAGGCCAACGGCCTTGTCTGGTTCGGCTACTTCGACGGCGAGGACAGCTTTTCCGGCACCTCCACCGTCACGGTGGAAGGCAAGTGTGAGCCGGGCGTGGAGGCGGCCATCGCCATCCGGGATGTGAAGCAGTATACCGTGGGCAGCGAGGAGTTCTCGGCCACCCAGATCCCCAGCGACCTCGTGGTCACCCTCGACACCGGCGCACAGCAGACCGTCGCTGTGCCCGAGACCCTGCCCCAGACCAACGATATTGACGCCGTCTGGCTGCTGGCTGCCTGCGCTGCCGCAGCGGCTGTGGCTGTGGGGGCGTTGATATATAACAAGCGCAAGCAAGCCTGATACACAAAGCGAGAAGGAGAGAGTAGGAAACATGTTTTGGAACAATGAAAACGGCGCCCGCGTCTATGTGAAAAAGGCCGGCGCGCTGGCCCTGGCCGCGATGATGCTGGCCGGCAGCACCAGCGTGGTGCTGGCCGACGAGCCCGCCGCCCAGGAGCAGAGCGAGCAGGTGGTCTACAATGTGGTGGACGAGAACAAAACGCCCCGCCAGCTGAACGTGCACGTGGGCACCGACGCCGCCACCCAGGTGAACGTCACCTACACCACCGTTGCCGACACCCAGACCATCATCAGCCTGAACAAGGTGGGCGACAGCAATGTGATCTATGTGGAGGGCAGCTCCTACCAGGGCCTGGCCGGCAAGTACATCCACGAGATCGCCGTGACCGGCCTCGAGGCCAACACCGAGTATGAGTACACGGTGGGCGACGGCTTCAACAGCGCCAAGGGCACCTTCAAGACCGCCCTGCCCAAGAACAGCGAGGAGAGCTTCACCTTCGCCTATCTGGCCGACACCCAGGTGGCTTCCGCCAGCGACGCCAAAGCGCTGGGCGCCACGCTGGCCGAAGTGAACAACATGGACCCCGACTTCGTCTACCTGGCCGGCGACGTGACCAACACCGCCACCAGCGAAGCCCAGTGGGAGTGGCTGTTCAACAACGACGGCGCCTTCCCGAACGGCGGCGAGGAGATGTTCTCCAACAACCTGATCGCCGTCACCCAGGGCAACCACGACAACAACGAGATGTACCAGCACATCAACGCTCCTGCTGAGGCCGGCAACATCGTCTACAGCTTCGACTACGGCACCGCCAAGTTCATCATCCTGAATCTCGAGGCCGCCCGCTACAGCACCGACGCCCGCGCCCAGCAGGAAGCCTACCTGCGCGAGGCGGTGCAGGACGCCAAGGCCAACGGCCAGTGGACCATCGTGGGCTTCCACAAGTCGCTGTACACCGGCGCTTCCCACATCACCGACGGCGACATCATCGACGCCCGCAAGTTCTGGTCCCCCATCTTCGCCGAGCTGGACGTGGATATGGTCCTGCAGGGTCATGACCATGTCTACTCCCGCGGCTTCGTGACCGCCGAGGGTCAGAACGCCAACCCCGCCAAGGACGACTCCGGCGTGATCCTCCAGCCCAGCAACGCGCCCCTGTACATGGTGGGCGGCCATGCGGGCGGCCTGAAGTGGTACTCCAAGAAGAACTACACCGTGTCTGAAGGCGATCCCCTGACCCCCAACTACGCCTTCCTGGACGTGAACTCCACCGATACCGGCAGCGACATCAAAAAAGAGCAGGTCATCGTGATGGTGGAAGTCACCCCCGAGCAGGTGAACGTGAACACCTACAACTTCAAGTACGACACCAATACCGACACCATCACCACCGACAAATACCTCTACGACAGCTTCAGCGTCAAGCGTGACCTGGCCGACTGCGCCGCCTCCTACATCGACGGCACCGACCTGGTCGTGACCGAGCTGGAGGACAACACCCTCGAGTACACCGTTTCCTTCGACAACGTCATCGACACCAACGCCTTCGACGTTGAGATCAGCTACGATCCCGCTGTGATGGAGCTGGTCTCCAGCGAGAGCGCCCTGGAGGACACCATCTTCACCGACGCCTCCGGCGAGAACGGCACCGCCCGCCTGATCTCCGGCGTGCAGGACCCCTTCACCAGCAATGAGAAGATGGATGTGGCCACCTTCACCTTCCGCCTGAAGGACGGCGTGCAGCCCGGCGACACCACCGTCACCCTCACCCGCGCCAACACCGTGCAGGTGACCGGCGAGGGCAGCGACATCACCAGCCAGGACGTGGTATCCACCATCATCAAGGGGGAAGCCACCACCACCATCTACTCCTATAAGGCCGCCAGCGACATCAACAAGGACGGCAGCGTGACGCTGGCCGACCTGGCCATCGCCCTGGTGAACTACCAGACCGCCGAAGCCAGCTGCGACGTCAACCTGGACGGCGAAGTGAACACCCTGGACTACGTCATCATCGCCAGCTACGCGAAATAATCGCGGCTGACCGATATCCTTCAGCATCCCGTGCACAAAGCCTGCGGCCGTGCCCTGTCGGCCGTGGGTTTCTGTGCTGTGGTGCTGCCAGCAAGAGGCGGGGCCGTCCGCCGGAAATGAGGGATTCTTTTTGAAAAAGACCGCGCTGCACATCGCGTTCCTTGTGCTGTACTGCCTGGCGCTGTGGATCTTCAACAGCAATCTGGAATTCACCCGCCCCGGCGACTACCCCGAAGGGCTGGAATACGCCCGCGCCACCGTCACCCGCGTGGTGGAGCAGGAGATGGGCCCCGACCCCGACTTCGACTACATCCAGGTGGGCAAGCAGACGCTGGAGCTCACCATCCACGGCGGCGAATACGCCGGCAAGACCATCACCGCCCCCACCTTCGTCACCCGCACCACCCAGCTGGCGGGGCAGGTGGGCACCAAATACATCGTGGGCAGCTACGACGGCTTCATCACCTCCACCATCCTCTACTACGACCGCACCTCGCTGCTGGTGCTGCTGGTGGCGGCGTTTTTGGCGATGGTGCTGTTCTACGGCGCCAAAAAGGGGGTGGCGGCCATCGCGGGGCTGGTGGTGACCCTGCTGAACGTGGTGTTCCTGTTCATCCCGCTGCTCATCAACGGGATGCCGGCCATCCCGGCGGCGATCCTGGTGGTGCTGCTGTCCTCCCTGTACACGATGGTGGTGCTGAACGGCGTCTGCCGCAAGAGCATGATCGCCACCCTGTGCTGCACCGCCTGCACCGCCTTCGCCGGGCTGCTGGCCTGGATCGTGAGCAAGGTCGGCAACATCTCCACCCTCAACACCCCCGAGGTGGAGGACCTGCTGTTCATCACCCAGAACTCGAATTTCCGCATCGACAACCTGCTGGTGGCGGGCATCCTGATCGCGGCGATGGGTGCGGTGATGGACACCAGCATGTCGATCGTGTCGGCGCTGTACGAACTGCGTGATCAGAACCCCGGTATCTCCCGCCAACAGCTGCGGCAGAGCGGCATGAACATCGGCAAGGACGTCATGGGCACCATGACCAACACCCTGGTTCTGGCCTTTGCGGGCAGCAGCCTGAACCTGATGGTGATCTACTACATGTACTGTATGCCGGCCATCAGCCTCCTGAACACCGACTTCATGGTGGTGGAGATCGTCAAGGGCATCATCGGCAGCATGGCGGTGGTGCTGGCCACCCCGGTGACGGCGATCGCCACCTCGGTGCTGATGGAAGAGCTGCCCGCCCCCGCGCCGAAGAAAAAAGCCGGCGCAAAATAAACCTGCATCTTCTTCTCTGTGCAAGGCCGGACCGCGCTCCCCCGGCGGGAGGCGGTCCGGCCGTTGGTTTACTTGCGCGGCGGGGTGTGGTATAATCGGGATGGATTCCAAAAAACAGTTTGGCGCAAAGGAGAACCCGCATGAAAATCATGGCTGTTGATTACGGCGACGCCCGCACCGGGCTTGCCGTGTGTGACCGCACCGAGTTTCTGGCCAGCCCGGTGGGACAGATCGAGGAAAAGAGCATGGCCAAGGTGGCGGAAAAGATCATCTACGCCACCCGCGAATTCGACGTACAAATGCTGGTGGTGGGTCTGCCCCGCAACATGGACGGCACCGAGGGCGCCCGCGCCCAGAAAACCCGCAAGCTGGTGTCCATCCTGGAGCCGCTGCTGCCCATCCCGGTGAAGCTGTGGGACGAGCGCAGCACCACCGTCACCGCCGCCGGCATCCTCACCGAGAACGGCACCTTCGGCAAAAAGCGCAAGGACAAGCTGGACGCGGTGTCTGCCGCCGTGATCCTGGAGAGCTTCATGGCCTGGCGCCGCAACCACCCCGACGAGACCTGACCCGGACGGGGAAGGGGAGAAGCGCCCGAAGATCCCTCCAAACGCACAGCCCCCCGCTGCCGCAAAACGGCAGCGGGGGGCTTGGTGTTTGGGAAGGATGTTTTTGCGGGAATTCGTGCATGCCGAGAGACTCCCCCTCATCCGTCACGCTTCGCGTGACAGCTTCCCCCCAAGGGGGAAGCCAACGGTACCCAAAGCCTTCCCCTGGCAGGGGAAGGTGCCCCCGACAGGGGGCGGATGAGGTCGAAGCCATGCCGCCTGTACAGCGCCAACTTGTGGGCGCGTTATTTTTTCTGCAGGAAATCCCGCACTATTTCCACAAAATAGCTCACCAGTCCGAACAGGGCGATGAAAATATACACGGTGCGCCGGTCTGCGGCGATGGACGAGCCGGTCATGCCGTCAAAACCGGAGCCGCCGATCATAGCGGATGTGTTGAAAAAGATCAGGGCAAGGCCTGCACAGAATATCCCAAAATACAAAAGTTTGCGCAGCAGGCTGAGTTCTCTGTTCAAGAGCGATCCCTCCCGGATAAAAGATTCCTGTGTAAAAAACGGGGCGCCTGCCGCACGTTCCGGCAGGCGCCCCGCTGCTATTCAATTGTCTGTCTTGGTTCGGTAGGAGACATCCAAGCTGTAATTAGTACATTGGAGTAGCTGCCTTTCAAAACCTTTCTTTCTGAAATGGTGGATCGCTCTCGCGCGAGACGATTACGCTATTTCATTGGACTCGCTTCTTTATCAAAGTCTCCCTGTTCATTTTCATTTACAGGGGCATTGGAAAACACGTTCTGACATCACGTCAAACGGTTTTATCGGTATCCGTCAACAAAACGGGAACATGACTTTCTTTCCGGCCAACATCACATTGTGCCGTTTTTTGCTTGCTGCCAACACAGTACAGGTTCTTTCGGCATTCCAAACACTGGTTTGCCGCATCACATCCAAACCCTTTGTATCGTTGCTCTGCCTTTCCGTTTGGGATCGCCTTCAAAGTGCCTTTGCTGAAAGCACCTTCTTTTTCAGCCGTCTTCCATCCGCATGCGGGGAACAAAACTGCCGTCTTGTGCAGCCGACTACCTACTTTCCGGCTTTCCATTTGGCTTGCTGGCAATCTTTTTTGTCCTTGCAAAACCACTTTTTTTCCAGTGGCTCTGCTTTTTCAAGGCGCAAACAAAAACCTTTCGGTGAAAAATCTTCTTACAAGTTCCTCTTGTGTCCAACCGGTTCCATACCCGATCTTTCTGCCTTTCTTTTTGGAAAGAACAGCGATCCTTTTGCTTTTTGATATTTCCGGTCGGCCATGTTTCGTCACATTTACCGGCCTTTGTTTCAGTGGGGCTTCACCACATCTCGGTTCTTTTCCCGCAGGCCAGCTGGTTCAGAAACATTCGCAACCATTCTGCACGGTTGCTTTTATATAAGCCGGCTGAAATCACAGCCAATGGCAGGTGCGTGTTTCTTTTTTACCAGCGGACCCGCGCAAACTGAACGGGTTCTTCAAAGTTCACGGGTCACACCTCTTTCTGCATGATCTACCTTCGGGAGCCGATCCGTCTGTTTTTGTTCGCCTGCTGTTTGTGCCGGCACATCCGTTTTCTACGATACCAGCTCACAGATCCAAATCTGCCGTTCACATTCCACAGATGCGATCCAACCACAGCTTTTGATCTTGCATCCTTCCGGCGGAAGCTGGGCTTTTGGGGAAACCTGACATCGTTTCCTTTTCTCTTTTGCTTTCCCTTGTCTTCCTTTGTCTATATTATAGCGTTTGCAGGGGGGAAAGTCTATTGGCAAAATGCATAGACTTTTGTGCTGTTTTTATGCAATATTGTTGTGGGAAGATGCCGAAAAAAACCGGCCGGAGACCGGCCGGGAAGAGGAGCGGGAGGGTCAGGCGCTGCAGGCGACCACTTCCTCCACGCCGGTGCAGCCGTGCTGGATGGGCTTCCAGGACACCCGGCGCACCAGCGCCGACAGCGCGATGGGCACATAGGTGAACATGAACAGCGGGAAGGTGAACACGAACAGGATCTTTTTGCCGCTGCCGGCGCGGATCTTGTCCCACTCGGAGAGGGTGGTCAGCAGGCCGTACAGCAGCAGGCCCAGATAGAAGTTCACCACCGACGACAGCATGAAGTCGGCCGATACGGACAGGATCTGGCGGGCAATGTAAGTGGGCTGGGTGAAGCAGGCCACGGCGAACACACCGTTGAACAGGATGGCGGCCAGCGTGAGCAGCATGCCGGGGGCTACGGTCATCAGCATGTCGTAGCAGGAGAAGCGGCGCTTGCCGCGCAGGCAGCGGCGCACCAGCGACAGGCCGTAGTGCCAGTCCACCTGATAGAAGCCCTTCGACCAGCGCAGGCGCTGGTCCCACGACTGGGAGAAGCGGGTGGGCTGCTCGTCGTAGACCACCGCGCGGTCGCAGTAGCCGATGCGGTTGCCCTGCAGCGCGCAGTTCACCGAGAATTCGATGTCCTCAGTCAGCAGGTGGAACGGCCAGCCGCCGTTCTCCTTCACCGCCTTGGCAGACAGCAGGAAACCGGTGCCCGAGATGGCGCAGTTGGTGCCCAGCAGCTGCCGCGGATGGTTCAAAAAGCGGCTCTCGCGCAGGAACCACAGCGCATAGCCGGCCGAGATCCAGTTGGAGGCGTAGTTCTTGGAGTTGCGGTAGCAGGTGATGGCGTGGTAGTCGCCGGAATCGAAGGTGTTGTTCATCTCGGCAACGAAGTTGGGATCGACGATGTTGTCGGCGTCGAATACGAAAAAGCCGTCGTACCGGTCCAGGCGCTCCTGCTGGCGCAGCAGGCGGAAGAGGTAGTCCAGCGCGTAGCCCTTGCCCACCTGGGCCTGGTTGAAGCGGCGGTAGACCATCGCGCCGGCCTTGCGGGCAACGTCGGCGGTGTCGTCGGTGCAGTTGTCGGCCACCACATAGATGTCCAGCAGTTCCGCGGGGTATTTCTGGCGGCGCAGGCTGGCGATCAAATCGCCGATCACCTGCTCCTCGTTGCGCGCGCAGATCACCGCCGCATAGCGGTGCAGCCTGCGCGCGATGTTGCGGGACGCCTTTTTGCGCTTCACAAGTCCGTACAACAGGAAAAAGATTTGATAGGAATAGGCTGCCGTCAGCAGCACAACCAGGATCAGATTGATCGTTTGAACCAGATCCAGCATATTCAAAAGCTCCTTTCTGACGATTGAACACAAAAAAGAAAGCCCTGTGGAATTTCCTCACAGGGGGAAATCACTTTCATTAAACGAACAGTATAGGGTCTTTCTTTCAAAAAAACAAGAGATTTCACACGAACTTAACACCCTGATGAGAAAAAAGGTTGAAAGAAACCAAAGTTTTTGTGCATCGGTAAAAAGATTTTGTGCAAAAATCGAAAGGCGCGGCAGCTTGCAAAAAGCGAACGGTCCGTGCTACAATAAAACGGATATTGTCCGCGGGCAAAGCAAAAGGGGGAGAGAAGGGTGGATGTGAGCCTGTTTGAGGTGCTGGGGCCGGTGATGATCGGGCCGTCCAGCAGCCACACCGCCGGGGCGGCCCGGCTGGGGCGCGCGGCGCGCCTGATCGCCGGCAAGCCGTTCGTGAAGGTGGAGTTCGGCCTGCACGGATCGTTTGCCAAAACAGGGCGCGGCCACGGCACCCACAAGGCGCTCTTGGCGGGCGCGCTGGGCCTGCACGAGGAGGACGAGCGCCTGCGCGACGCCTTCGAGCTGGCGCAGCAGGCGGGCGCGGCCTACAGCTTCTACGAGCTGGAGCTGCCCGACGCGCACGAGAATTCGGCCAGGATCACCTTTTTCCACACCGACGGCACCCTCAGCGAGATCGAGGGCAGCAGCATCGGCGGCGGGCGCATCCGCATCACCTCCATCGACGGCACGGCGGCGGGCTTCTCGGCCGAAGCGCCCACCCTGCTCATCACCCAGCGGGACGTGCAGGGGGTGGTGAGCGGCATCACCGGACAGCTGGCGGCGGCCGGGCTGAACATCGGCGTGATGCGGGTGAGCCGCAAAGGGCGGGGCGAGACCGCCACCACCATCATCGAGACCGACTCGCCGGTCCCCTCTGCGGTGGCCGGCCGTCTGCGGCAGCTGCCGGAGGTGCTGTCGGTGCGGGTGGTGGACCTGAACGCGAAGGAGGACGCCGATGTATAACACTGTCAAGCAGCTGGTGGCGGCAGCCACCTCGAAGCCCTTGTATACGGTGATTGTGGAGGATGAGGCGGCGCTGTCGCAGCGCCCGGAAACGGAGATCTGGGACGAGTTCGCGCGCCGCTGGCAGGTGATGAAGGCCAGCGCACAGCGGGCGCTGGCCCAGCCCCAGCCGATGATCGGCGGACTCATCAGCGGGCAGGCCGCCCGGCAGGAGAGCTACGGCGCCGGGCTGATGGGGGCCGACATCAACCACATGATGGCGATGGCCTTTTCCTCCAGCGAGGTGAACGCCGGGATGGGACGCATCTGCGCCGCCCCCACCGCGGGCGCCTGCGGCATCCTTCCGGCCGTGCTGCTGACGGCGGCCGAGCGTTTGCAGGCGGGCGAGCAGCAGGTGCTGCAGGCGCTGGTGGTGGCCACCGGCATCGGCGCGGTGATCACCCGCAACGCCACCGTGTCGGGCGCGGAGGGGGGCTGCCAGGCCGAGTGCGGCACGGCGGCGGCGATGGCGGCGGCCGGTGCGGTGCAGATGGCCGGAGGCAGCGCCAAGGCCTGCGCCGAAGCCTGCGCCATCGCACTGATCAACTGCATGGGCCTGATCTGCGACCCGGTGGCGGGGCTGGTGCAGCTGCCCTGTTCCTTCCGCAACGCCAGCCAGAGTGTGAACGCGCTGGCCAGCGCGGACATGGCGCTGGCGGGACAGAGCTGCCTGATCCCCGCCGACGAGGTGATCGAGAGCATGTACAAGGTGGGGCGGCGTCTGCCGGTGGAGTTCCGGGAGACGGCGCTGGGCGGCATCGCGGCCACCGCCACCGGCAAGGAGATCGCGCGGCAGCTGTTCGGGTGAGAAGCCGGGCGGATGAAGGGGAAGCCGTGCCGTCTGCACAGAGCTTGGTTTACAGAACCCGCGCGTTTGCGGCGGGTTTGTGGATGCCGGCAGCTTTCCCCTCATCAGTCGCCTGCGGCGACAGCTTCCCCCCAAGGGGGAAGCCTTTGGCGCCGAAAACCGCCCCGCTGGCCGGGGTTCTGCTCCCAGGCGCGCGCAGTTTTCGTCATTTTGCACCGGAAAGGGGCCGCAGGGTCTCTTGTTTTTTTATACGAAAAAACTGCATTTTGTTCCAAATTTCTTGATGGTTTTTGTTGAATGTGCTATACTGATTCTATCTAACCCGGCGCTGCCGGAGCAGAAGGAGGAACCACGACAGTGGATCAATTGCAGCAGTCCCGCGCACAGATCGACGCCATCGACGCCGAGCTGGCCCGCCTGTTTGAAGCGCGCATGCAGGCCGTGCAGGGAGTGATCGAATATAAAAAAGCCACCGGCATGCCGGTGCTGGACGCCTCCCGCGAGGCCGAGGTGATCGAAAAGAATACCGCGCGCATCCAGTCGCCCGCGCTGCGGGACTACTACGCCGCCTGGCAGAAGGACCTGATGGCCCTCTCCCGCCAGTACCAGGCGCGGGTGCTGGGCCGCGACAAGGTGGCCTACCAGGGGGTGGAGGGTGCCTTCGCGCACATCGCGCTGACCCGCCTGTTCCCCCGCGCGCAGGCGGTGCACTATCCCGCCTGGAGCGACGTGTTCGAGGCGGTGGAGAAGGGCGAGGCCGCCTATGGCGTGCTGCCGTTTGAAAACTCCAGCACCGGCGACGTGGGCGAGGTGCTGGACCTGTGCTTTGCGCACAGCTGCCATGTGGTGCAGGTGTACGACCTGCCGGTGGTGCAGAACCTGCTGGGCCTGCCCGGCGCGAGCCTGGCCGACATCAAAACGGTATACAGCCACCCGCAGGGCCTGCGCCAGAGCGCGCGGTTTCTGCGCCAGCTGGGCGCGGCGGGCATCGAGTATCCCAACACCGCGCTGGCGGCCAGGCATGTGGCCGAGACGGGAGACAGGACGCTGGGCGCCATCGCCAGCGCCGAGACGGCGGCGCTGTACGGGCTGGAGGTGCTGGCGGCGGGGGTGAACGGTGCGGACGGCAACACCACCCGGTTCATCGTCATCGCGCCGCAGCTGCCCGCCGGGGGCAACCGGTTCAGCATCCTGTTCACGGTGGACCACAAGGCCGGGCAGCTGGCGCGGGTGATCGAGACCATCGGCCGGCAGGGCTTCAATATGGAGAGCATCAAGAGCCGCCCGCTGCCCAACACGCCGTGGGAATACTATTTCTACGCCGAGCTGGTGGGCAACGTGGCCGCGCCCGACGCCGGGCGGCTGCTGGAGGACCTGCGCGGGGTGTGCCGCAGCGTGAAGCTGCTGGGCGTCTTTACAAAGGAGGAAACGATATGAAACTGACCATGCGGCTGGGCCAGCGCAGCTACGACATCATCATCAAACGGGGGAGCCTGGGCCGTCTGGGCCAGCTGATCCATCTGGACCGCAAGGTGCTCATCGTCACCGACGACGGCGTGCCGGTGCAGTATGTGCAGGCGGTGGCCGGCCAGTGCGGACAGCCCTTCACCGTCACCGTGCCGCAGGGCGAGGGCAGCAAGAGCATCGAGATGTGGCAGCAGCTGCTGGCCAGGATGCTGGAGGAGAACTTCGGCCGCCGGGATCTGGTGATCGCGGTGGGCGGCGGCGTGGTGGGCGACCTGGCCGGGTTCGCCGCGGCCTGCTATATGCGCGGCGTGGACTTCGTGAACATCCCCACCACCACCCTGGCGCAGATCGATTCCTCCATCGGCGGCAAGACGGCGGTGAACTTTGCCGGGACCAAGAACATCGTGGGCGCCTTCTGGCAGCCGCGGCTGGTGGTCGTCGACCCCGACACCCTCGACACCCTCGACCCCCGCCACTACGCGGCGGGCCTGGCCGAGGCGGTGAAAGCCGGCCTTCTGGCCGACACCGAGATCCTGCGCCTGCTCGAGGAGGAGGACTACCGCGACCGGATCGAGGAAGTGATCTACCGCAGCCTGATCGTGAAAAAGAATATCGTGGAGCGGGACGAGACCGAGCAGGGCGACCGCGCCGCGCTGAACCTGGGCCACACCATCGGCCACGGCATCGAGAGCGCCGCCGCGCTGCACGGCCACCGCAGCCTGTACCACGGCGAGTGCGTGGCGCTGGGCATCCTGCCGATGCTGGAGGACAAAAAGCTGGCCGCCCGGGTGCGCCGCATCTACCGCCGGCTGGGCCTGCCCGCCCGGGTGCACTACGACCGCCCGGCGGTGGCCGCCGCCATGCGGCACGACAAAAAGGCCCAGAGCGGCTTCATCACGGTGGTGAAGATCCCGCGCGCCGGGCAGTTCCGGCTGGACAAGGTGCCGTTTGCGGAAGTGGAAGCGGTGGTGCTGGGCACGTCGGACTGCGTGGCCCCCCGCACAAAGGGGGAAGAGGAATGAAAAACACCTTCGGCACCGCCGTGGCGGTGACCATCTTCGGTGAAAGCCACGGCCCGGCGGTGGGCGCGGTGATCGACGGCCTCGCGCCCGGCCTGCGTGTGGACGAGGGATACGTCGCCGCCCAGATGGACCGCCGCCGCGCCCGCGCGGACGGGCTGTCCACCGGCCGCACCGAGGCGGACGGGGTGGAGTTCGTCAGCGGCGTGTACAACGGCCGCACCACCGGCACCGCCGTGACCCTTCTTATAAGGAATCAGAACACCCGCAGCGGCGACTATGCCAAAACGGCCGACCTTTTGCGCCCGGGCCACGCCGACTACACCGCCCACGCCAAATACCACGGCTGGCAGGACGCCCGCGGGGGCGGGCATTTCTCCGGCCGCATCACCGCCGCGCTGGTGGCGGCGGGCGCCCTGTGCCGGTATGCGCTGGAGCAGAAGGGGGTGGTGATCGCCACCCATCTGCGCTGCTGCGCCGGGGTGGAGGACCGCCCCTTTGCCGCCGACGAGGAGACCCTCCGCGCCCAGCAGGAGAAGCTGAACGGGATGGACTTCGCGGTGCTCAGCGAGGCCGCCGGCGACGCCATGCGCATCGCCATCCGCGCGGCCGCCGCCGAGGGCGACAGCGTGGGCGGCGTGCTGGAGACGGCGGTCACCGGCCTGTCGGCCGGGCTGGGCGAGCCGTTCTTCGGCAGCGTCGAGAGCACGCTGGCACAGCTTCTGTTCAGCATCCCGGCGGTGAAGGGCGTGGAGTTCGGCGAGGGCTTCGGCTTCGCGGCGCTGCGCGGCAGCGCGGCCAACGACCCTTTCCGCATGCAGGACGGCCGCGTCGTCACCGCCACCAACCGCAACGGCGGCATCAACGGCGGCATCACGAACGGAATGCCGGTGGTGCTGCGCACGGTGGTCAAGCCCACCCCCAGCATCTACAAGCCGCAGCAGACGGTGGACTATGCCGCCAAACAGAACGCCGATATCCAGATCCAGGGCCGCCACGACCCCTGCATCCTGCCCCGCGCCCGCGCCGTGCAGGACGCCGCCTGCGCGATCGGTCTGCTGGACCTGTACACCCAGCAGTTCGGCCCCGGCTGGCAGACGGAGGGATGAGCGATGGAATACGGACTCATCGGCCGCAGGCTGGGCCACAGCTATTCCAAGATCATCCACGAGATGCTGTGCGGGTATGCATACGATCTCTGCCCCCTCGAGCCGGAACAGCTGGAGGAGCTGTTCGCAAAGCGGGAATTCAAGGCGCTGAACGTCACCATTCCGTATAAACAGGCGGTGATCCCGCTGCTGGACGAGGTGGACGAGGGGGCGCTGGCCATCGGGGCGGTGAACACGGTGGTGAACCGGGAGGGGCGTCTGTACGGCTATAATACCGACCTCGCCGGGTTTGAATACCTCGTGCGCGCCCACGGGTGCAGCATGGAGGGCAAAACGGTGCTGGTGCTGGGCACCGGCGGCACCAGCCGCACCGTCTGCGCCGCCGCCCGCCGGGCCGGGGCCGCCGAAGTGCTGCGCGCCGGGCGCACCGGGGCAGACGGCGCGCTCACTTATGAACAGGCCGCCGCCCGCCGGGACGTGCAGGTGATCGTCAACACCACCCCCGCCGGGATGTTCCCCGACAACGGCGGCTGCATGGTGCAGATGGAGTGGTTCCCCGCCTGCGAGGCGGTGTTCGACGTGGTGTATAACCCCTTCTGTACCGAGCTGGTGCTGCGCGCCCGGGACGCAGGCATCCCCGCCGCGGGGGGATTCGAGATGCTGGTGGCCCAGGCGGTGTACGCCGCGCGGCAGTTCACCGGCCGGGACATCCCCGAGAGCGAGATCGCCCGGGTGCACGGCATCCTGAAAGCAAAGCTGAGCAACCTGTCGCTGGTGGGGATGCCCAGCTGCGGCAAGTCGAGCCTGGGCAAAGCGCTGGCCGCGCGGCTGGGCAAGACCTTCGTGGACCTCGACGACGAGATCGAACAAGAGGCGGGCATGCCCATCCCGGACATCTTTGCCCAGAAAGGCGAAGCGGGGTTCCGGGAGCTGGAAAGCGAGATCTGCCGCCGGTTCGGCGCGAAAAACGGACAGGTGCTGTCCACCGGCGGCGGCGCGGTGCTGCGCAAAGAGAACGTGCGCGCTTTGCGCCAGAACGGGCCGGTGGTGCACATCGACCGCCCGCTGGACCAGCTGGCAGTGGGCGGAAACCGGCCGCTGTCCAAAAGCCGCGAGGCGCTGGAGGAGATGCTGCGTGTGCGCGGCCCGCTCTACCGCGCCGCGGCCCACCGCACGGTATCCAACACAGGCACGCCCGAGCAAACGGCCCGGGCCATCGAGGAGGCTTTTTATGAAATTTCTGGTACTCAACGGCCCGAATCTGAACCTGCTGGGCGTGCGTGAGCCGGGCATCTACGGCGACGTGGACTACGACGGCATGGTGCGCATCACCCGCGAGGAATGCGCGAAACTGGGCATCGAGACCGGGTTCTACCAGTCGAACCACGAGGGCGATCTGGTGGACGCCATCCAGGCCGCGCGGGGGAGATTCGACGGCATCGTCATCAACCCCGGCGCCTACACCCACACCAGCATCGCCATCCTGGACGCGCTGAAGGCGGTGGCCATCCCCGCCGCCGAGGTGCATATCAGCGACGTGACCAAGCGCGAAGCCTTCCGGCAGGTCAGCTATGCCGGGATGGCCTGCTGTGTGCATGTGATCGGGCAGGGCGTCGCGGGGTATGCGATCGCCGCCCGGCAGCTGAAAGAGAAGATCGAGCAGGCCGAATGAGCGGCCGCTGCGAGCGGCTCCGCCGCCCCGGACGGGCGGCGCCGTACAAATAGAGGGAAAAAAGGGAGAGAAGAAACATGATCATTTCCACCAAACGAGGCACACCCCCCCAGGAGATCGAGAAGATCATCCGGGGCTTCGAGGCACAGGGCCTTTCGGTCACCCTGATCCGCGGCACCGACTACAACGTCTTTGGCCTGGTGGGCGACACCACCAAGCTGGACGAGAAGATCATCGCCGCCAATCCCTGGGTGGACAGCGTCACCCGCGTGGCCGCGCCCTACAAAAAGGCGAACCGCCTGTTCCACGAGGCCGACACCATCGTGGACGCCGGCGGCGTGAAGATCGGCGGCAAGGAGAAGATCGCGGTGATCGGCGGCCCGTGCAGCATCGAGGGCGAGGCCCAGACGCTGGAGATCGCCCGCGCCGTGAAGGCGGCCGGCGGCACCATGCTGCGCGGCGGCGCCTACAAGCCCCGCACCTCGCCGTATGCCTTCCAGGGCCTGGGCACCGAGGGCATCCTGGACATGGTGAAGGCGCGCGAGGAGACCGGCCTGCCCATCGTCAGCGAGCTGATGAGCGAGGACCGCATCGACGAGTTCGAGGAATATGTGGATCTGGTGCAGATCGGCGCGCGCAACATGCAGAACTTCCAGCTGCTGAAGGCGGTGGGCAGAATGAAAAAGCCGGTGCTGCTCAAGCGCGGCCTGGCCAACACCATCGAGGAGTGGATCATGTCGGCCGAGTACATCATGGCGGGCGGCAACGAGAACGTCATCTTCTGCGAGCGCGGCATCCGCACCTTTGAAAAGTACACCCGCAACACGCTGGACCTGTCTGTGATCCCCATCATCAAGGAAAAGACCCACCTGCCCATCATCATCGACCCCAGCCACGCCACCGGCAACTGGAAGTATGTGGAGAGCATGAGCCTGGCCGCCATCGCCGCCGGCGCGGACGGCCTGATCATCGAGGTGCACCCCGATCCCGAGCACGCCTGGAGCGACGGCGCCCAGAGCCTCAAGCCCGACCGCTTCGCCGACGTGATCGAAAAGGGCCGCACCATCGCCCGCGTGGTGGGCCGCGACATGTGAGCGCCGCCCAAAGGCTTCCCCCTGGGGGGAAGCTGGCAGGCGCAGCCTGACTGATGAGGGGGAAGCCAGCGGCTGGCACTTGCTGTCCCCGGGGGATAGCGCGGTGCGTATGGCATACATTCGACCTCATCCGGCGCGTTCGCGCCACCTTCCCCTGCCAGGGGAAGGCCACCAAACCACAAGCAGGGGCCGCTCCGCCGTGCGCGGGCGGCCCCGACCGCATACGAAAGGGAGGACACCCCATGAACATCACCCTCAGCGGCCGGGCCGCCGGCGTCGTGCAGGCTCCGCCCTCCAAAAGTCTGGCCCACCGCGCGGTGCTGGCCGCCGCGCTGGCGGCCGGTGAGAGCCGGGTGGAGGGGCTGGAATGGTCGGACGACCTGCGCGCCACCCTGCGCGCCGCGCGCGCCTTCGGCGCACAGGTGCGGCAGGAGGAGCGCGGGATCGCCGTGCGCGGCTGCGGGATGCCCGCTGCGCCCGCCGCCCCGGTGGACTGCGGCGAAAGCGGCAGCACCCTGCGCTTTCTGGCCCCCATTCTGGCCCAGACCGGCAGGCCGGTGCGCCTGGTGGGGCACGGGCGTCTGCCCCAGCGCCCGCAGCAGGTGTACGCCGACCTTTTTGCCCAAAAGGGCGCGCGCTTTGCGCAGGACAGCGAGGGCATCACCCTGTGCGGCCCGCTGCCGGGCGGGGAGTACGCCCTGCGCGGCGACGTGAGCAGCCAGTTCATCACCGGGCTGCTCTTCGCGCTGCCGCTGGCGGAGGAGGATTCCGTCATCCGGGTGCGGCACCCCTTCGAGAGCCGCAGCTATGTGGGCCTGACGCTGGACACGCTGGCCGATTTCGGCATCCAGATCCACCCCTGCGAGGGGGAAAACGAGACCGCCTTCGCGGTGGAGGGCGGGCAGCGCTACCGGCCCCACAGCTGCCGCGTGCAGGCCGACTGGAGCAACGCCGCCTTCCCGGCGGTGCTGGGCGCGCTGACCGGCGCGGTGCAGGTGGCGGGGCTGGACCCCCAAAGCGCCCAGGGCGACGCCGTCATCCTGGACATTCTGATGCGATGCGGCGCACAGGCGCGGTGGGAGAACGGCCTGCTCGGCTTCGAGCCCGCGCCGCTGCACGGCATCGACATCGACCTCGCCGACTGCCCCGACCTCGGCCCGGTGCTGATGGCGCTGGCGATGTTCTGCACCGGCACCACCCGCATCCGCAACGCGGGACGGCTGCGCATCAAGGAGAGCGACCGCATCGCCGCGATGGCCGCCGAGCTGGCCAAATTCGGGGCATCGGTGCGCCAGCCGGACCCCGACACGGTGGAGATCGATGGCTGCCGGGTGCGGGCGCCGCAGCAGGCGCTGTGCAGCCACAACGACCACCGGGTGGTGATGTCCTGCGCCGTGGCCGCATTGGCGGCGGGGGTGCCGGCCGTTTTGCAGGACGCGGGCGCGGTGGCCAAGAGCTGGCCGAGCTTTTTTGAAACGCTGGAACAACTGGGAGCAAAGGTGGTGCGGACCGATGGATAAAAAGAAAGAGATTCTCATCGTGGGGCTGGGCCTGCTGGGCGGCAGCTACGCGATGGGCCTGTCGAAGCGGGGCTGGCGGGTGTCGGCCATCGACCGGGACGAATTCGCCCTCGCCTACGCCAGGGAAAAGGGCATCATCGACGAAGGAGCCAGCCGCGATTTCGAGCCGCTGGTGGAAAGGGCCGGCCGCATCGTCTTTGCGCTCTACCCGGCGGCCTTCGTCGAGTGGGTGCGCACCTATAAGCACCTGTTCCGGCCGGGCCTGATCTTCACCGATGTGTCGGGCGTCAAGCAGGGGGTGGTGGAGCCGATCCAGGCCATGCTGCCCGACGGGGTGGAGTTCATCGCCAGCCACCCGATGGCCGGGCGGGAGGTGAGCGGTGTGCAGAACGCCACCGACGCGATGTTCGCCCCCGCCAACTTTATCATCACCCCCACCGACAAAAACACCCCGGCCGGGCTTGCCTTTGCGCGGGTGCTGGCCGAAACGCTGGGCTTTGCCCATATCTGCACCCTGTCTCCCGAAGCGCACGACCGGATGATCGGCTATGTCAGCCAGCTCACCCACGCCATCGCCGTGAGCCTGATGTGCGCCAGCGACAACGCCCATCTGGCCGAGTATACCGGCGATTCCTTCCGCGACCTCACCCGCATCGCCCGCATCAACGAGACGATGTGGAGCGAGCTGTTCCTGGAAAACCGCGAGATCCTGGCCGCCGAGATCGACCAGTTCACCGCCACCCTGCAAACCCTGAAATCCCACCTGCTGGACGGCGACCGCGCCGCGCTGGAGGAGATGTTCGTCACCAGCACCCGCCGCCGCGCGGCCTTCGACAAATGAGCCGCCTGGCCTGCATCGTGATGGCGTCGGGGCAGGCAAAGCGCTTCGGCCGCAACAAGCTGGTGGAGCCGTTCTGCGGCGTCACCCTGCTGGGATACACCCTGCAGAACCTGCCGCGGGAGGCCTTCTCCCGGGTGCTGGTGGTCACCCGCTGGCCGGAGGCCGCCGCCATTGCGCGGGAAATGGACTGCGAGGTGCTGCTGCACGGCCGCACCGGGCGGGGCGAGGGGATCGCGCTGGCGATGGAACGGCTGGCCGGCGAGGCCGGTTGGGCCTTCTGCCAGGCCGACCAGCCGCTGGTCTCCCCGGACAGCTGGCGCAGGCTCTGCGCCGCCTTCGCGGCCCGGCCCGGCTACTACCGCCTTGCCTGGCGGGGCGAGGGAGGCAGCCCGGCGCTGTTCCCGGCGTCGGCGCTGGCCGGGCTGCGCGCCCTGGGCCCGCAGCAGGGAGGCGGCGCGGTGCTGCGCGCGCACGAAGGCGAGGTTCGCCTGGTGGAGGCCGCCGCCGAATGGGAACTGTGGGACGCCGACACCCCCGCCCAGCTGGAGCGCCTGGAGGCGATCGCATCCCGCGGCACAACCGAACAATAAAAACCCAAAAGCGCCCGCCGGGCATGGCTGCACAGCCGCGAAAGGAAGGGACCATCATGACTGCCGCCGAGCGCGAACGTCTGCGCCGGCTTGCCAACCGGCAGCTGGAAGTGTTTCACAGCGAAAAGAATCAGCGCCGCATTGCCCTCTGGAAGCTGCACAATGCCTGCCGGGGCGAGCGCCCCATGCTGCACGTGGAGACCGACACCTTCGAGCACGAGGTGATCGAGCCGCTGCTGCAGTGCACCGATCCGGTCGCCCGCCGCCTGGAGACCGATCTGTACCGCAATTTCTATAATCTGGCCGAGTTTGACGACGACTGGGTGGCGCCCGACTACTTCGGCGTGAAGTGGGAGACCTGGTTCCATCCCTTCGGCCACAAGGTCACCTCCCACACCGCCACCGACATCAACGGCAACACCGTGGGCCACCAGTTCGACTATGTCATCGGCGACCTGGAAGACGACTGGGACAAGCTGGGCAAGGCCGACTTCGGGGTGGACACCGCCGCCACCGAGCGCTATTTCCAGGCCGCGCAGGAGGCCTTCGGCGACATCCTGCCGGTACGCATGACCATGCAGAGCCTGGGCGCCGTGCCCACCCAGCAGGTGGTGCACCTGATGGGCATGGAGAACATGTGCTTTGCCATGTACGACTACCCCGAGCTGTTCAAGGAGATGATGAGCCGCATCGCCGACGACTATCTGGCCTATTTCAACTACCTGGCCAAGGGCGGCTTCCTGTGCTCCACCACCGGCTTCGAGCTGCTGAACCAGGGCAGCAAGTGCTTCACCGACGACCTGCCCGCCGGCCCGATCACCGACACCCGCCAGGTGTGGGGCTTCATGGATTCGCAGGAGACGGTGAGCATCTCGCCCGAGATGTTCCACGAGTTCATCTTCCCCTGCTACCAGCGGATCGGCAGGGCGTTCGGCAAGCTGTCCTACGGCTGCTGCGAGCCGGTGAGCGCCGTGTGGGACGACATCAAGACGATGGAGAACCTGTGCAAGGTGAGCGTCTCGCCCTGGTGCGACGAGGAGTTCATGGGCCGGCAGCTGCGCGGCAAAAACATCGTGTATCTGCGCAAGCCCAGCCCCAACTATCTGGGCGTGGGCGACGTGATGGACGAGGAGGCCCTGCGCGAGCACATCCGCAAGACCCTGAAGGCCGCCGAGGGCTGCACGCTGGAATTCGCCCAGCGCGACGTCTACACCGTGTCCCGCAGCGCCGACAAGGTGCGCCGCTATGTGCAGATCATCCGCGAGGAGATCGCGAACAACTGGAACGCATAATCCCGTTGTCCCCCTATCCAGAAAAAGGCCCGGGACCGCGCGGTTGCAGAGGGAGGGTACGGCAAGCCTTCCTCAGGGGAAGGTGGCGCGAAGCGCCGGATGAGGTCGAAGCTTGCCCGCTTCCTCCGCACCCGCCCCCGGCAAAAGGGGGAAGCCTTTGAAGAAACCCGCCGGTGCGCCGGGAAGGGGGCCAGCCTTGACAGCCCCCGCCCGGTTTGCTACAATAAAACAAATGCCGGCCCCAGGCCGGCGGCCGCTGCACCGACAAGGCGGCCTTTTGGCGCATCCCACAAAACAGTGCAGTTCAGGAAGGCTGCTGCCCCCTCGCCCCCGTGTCTGCGGGGCAGGGGGCGGCGGCTTCTTTTTTTGAGGAGGAAGGATATGGACACGAACGCATGGAACGCCGCAGTGGCCTTCCACGGCCACGCCTGCCCGGGGCTTGCCATCGGGGTGAGGGGCGCGCTGGCGGCGCGGGACCATTTTGAGGCCGCACGCGCCGAGGACGAGCAGCTGGTCTGCGTGTGCGAAAACGACGCCTGCGGGGTGGACGGCATCCAGGCCGTCCTGGGCTGCACCGCCGGCAAGGGGAATCTGCTCTTCCGGCTGCGCGGACGGCAGGCGTTCACCTTTTTCGAGCGCAAAAGCGGGCGCAGCCTGCGCCTGGTGCTGCGCGCCGACATCCCGGACCTTCCCCGCGCCGAAAAGATCGAGTGGCTGCTGAACGCCCCCGAGGAGGCCGTTTTCCGCCGCACCGCCCCCCGCTGCGGGATGCCCGAACCCGCGCGGCTGTTCCGCACCTGTGTGTGCGAGGTGTGCGGCGAGCCCGCCGCCGAGTATGCGATGCGCCTGCAGGACGGCAGGACGGTGTGTCTCGACTGCTTTTCCCCCTATGACCGGGGCTGGTGAAACAAGGAGGAACCTATGACCTTACAGGAATTTTTCCGCGGCCTTCCCCCCGCCGCGCTGGGGCTGTCGGGCGGAGTGGACTCGGCGCTGCTGCTGGCCGCGGCCCGCCGCTCCGGCGCCGACGTGCAGCCCTATTTTATAAAGACCGCCTTTCAGCCCGCCTTTGAGCTGGAGGACGCGCAGAAGGTGACCCGGCTGTGCGGCGTGCCGCTGACGGTGATCGAGCTGGATGTGCTGGCCGTGCCGCAGGTGGCCGAAAACCCGCCCGACCGCTGCTACCGCTGCAAAAACGCCATCTTCTCGGCGCTGGCCCGGCGCGCTGCCGCCGACGGCCGCACCGTCCTGCTGGACGGCACCAACGCCTCGGACGACGCCGGCGACCGCCCGGGTATGCGGGCGCTGCGGGAGCTGGGCGTGCGCTCGCCGCTGCGGGACTGCCGGCTGGACAAGGCCGCCGTGCGCCGCATGGCAAAGGAGCTGGGCCTGCCGGTGTGGGACAAGCCGGCCTATGCCTGTCTGGCCACCCGGGTGCCCACCGGCCAGCGGCTGGAAAAGGGGCTGCTGCGGCGGATCGAGCGGGCCGAGGAGCTGCTGATGCAGATGGGCTTTTCCGACCTGCGGGTGCGGGTGCTGGGCAACACCGCCCGCCTGCAATTGCCGCAGGACCAGCTGCTGCAGGCGTTCGGCCGCCGGCAGGAGATCACCGCCGCGCTGGGAGCGCTGTTCGACGGCGTGCTGCTGGACCTGCGCCCGCGCTGAAAGGAGATACCGATGGAACAACACGAGATCTACGGCCTTTTGAAGCGGGTGGAGGCGGGCGAGTGCACCGCCGCCGACGCGCTGCTGCAGCTGAAAAAACAGCCGTTCGAGGACCTGGGCTTTGCCAAGATCGACCGCCACCGCGCGCTGCGGCAGGGGGCGGCCGAGGTGATCTACGGGGCGTCCAAGACGCCGGAGCAGATCCGGGAGATCGCCGCCGCCATGTACGAGGGGGGACAGAAAACCATCCTCATCACCCGCATGTCGGCCGAGGCGGCCCGGCTGGCGGGACAGGCGCTGCCGCTGCGCTACGACCCGCTCAGCCGGGTGGGCATCGTGGGCGAGCTGCCCGCGCTGCGCGGCGGAACGATCGTGGTGGCCACCGGCGGCACCAGCGACATGCCGGTGGCCGAGGAAGCCGCCCTCACCGCCGAGGCGCTGGGCAACCGGGTGGTGCGGCTGTACGACGTGGGGGTGGCCGGGCTGCACCGGCTGCTGTCCCACATGGACGAGATCATGACCGCGCGGGTGATCGTGGCCATCGCGGGCATGGAGGGCGCGCTGGCGAGCGTGATCGGCGGCCTGGCCGACTGCCCGGTGATCGCGGTGCCCACCAGCGTGGGCTACGGCGCGTCGTTCGGCGGGGTGGCGGCGCTGCTTTCGATGCTCAACAGCTGCGCCAGCGGCGTGAGCGTGGTGAATATCGACAACGGGTTTGGCGCGGGATACCTCGCCAGTATGATCAATCACATGGAGGCGGCAGAATGAAAACACTGTATCTGGAATGCGCGATGGGAGCGGCGGGCGATATGCTGATGGCCGCGCTGTGGGAGCTGGCGGAGGACAAGGCGGGCTTCCTGCACAAAATGAACCATCTGTTCCCCGGCCTGCAGGTGCAGGCCGAGGAGAGCGAGAAGTGCGGCCTGCGCGGCACCCATATGCGGGTGACGGTGCACGGCGAGGAGGAGCACAGCCACGACGTGGACGGCCACGGGCACCATCACGGCCATGAGCATGAACACGGCCACCATCATCACCACGCCCACAGCGGCCTGCCCGACATCGCGGCGCTGCTGGACGGGCTGGAGGTGAGCGAAGGGGTCCGCGCGAATGCCAAAGCGGTGTATGCCGCCATTGCCGAGGCCGAGGCCCACGCCCACGGCTGCCCGGTGGAGCAGGTGCATTTCCACGAGGTGGGCGCGCTGGACGCGGTGGCCGACGTGGTGGGCGTCTGCCTGCTGATGGAGCAGCTCTCGCCCGACCGGGTGGTGGTGTCGCCGGTGCATGTGGGCAGCGGGCAGGTGCAATGTGCCCACGGCATCCTGCCGGTGCCGGCGCCTGCCACGGCGTATCTGCTGCGGGGCGTGCCGGTGTACGGCGGGCGCATCCGGGGCGAGCTGTGCACCCCCACCGGAGCGGCGCTGCTGCGCCATTTTGCCGACGCCTTCGGCGAGATGCCGGTGATGACCCTGCTGGCCACCGGCTGCGGCATGGGCGCCAAGGACTTCGAGGCGGCCAACTGTGTGCGCGCGCACCTGGGCGAGACCGGCACGCGCGGCGAGGTGGCCGAGCTGTGCTGCAATCTGGACGACATGACCCCCGAAGCGGTGGCCTTTGCCTGCGAAACGCTGCTGGAACAGGGCGCGCTGGACGTCTACACGCTGGCGGCGGGGATGAAAAAGGGACGGCCGGGCCTTGTGCTGTGCTGTGTCTGCCGCCGCGAGGACGCCGACCGGATGGCCCGCCTGCTCCTGCTGCACACCACCACGCTGGGCGTGCGGGAGACGGTCTGCCGCCGGTATACGCTGGCGCGCAGTGTGGAGACCCGCGAGACCCCCTATGGCCCGGTGCGGGTAAAGACGGCGCGGGGCGAGGGCATCTGCAAAGAAAAGCCCGAATACGCCGACCTCGCCGCCGCCGCCCGCCGCTGCGGGACGACCCTGCAGGCGGTGGAACAGGCCGCGCGGGCGGCGAAGGGGTGAGGCCGAAGCCGTTCCGGCTTTGCCGGCGGCTGCATATTCGCGCGGCAAAGCGGGCGGGATCATGCGTGGCCGGTGAAGCAGCAGGGTTTGTGTTTCGGATTTGCATGGCAGGTAGATCCCACATAAGCGCGAGGTGTGTTGAGATTGAACGCAGAGTATGAAAGAGCAGTGGGCCAAAACATCCGAAAGATCCGCATGCGGAAAAATTTGTCACAGGAGCAGGTGTCCGCACAGATGCAGGTGCGCGGCTGCTATGTGACCAGAAGCGCACTGGCAAAAATCGAAGCGGGACAACGGCATATCTATCCCGATGAACTGAAAGCCCTGAAAGAAATTCTGTCCGTCTCCTACGACGAATTGTTTGTGTGAATTTACTCGGTGAAAAGTATGGTGAAACTGAATATCCTTGCCCTGCTGGAGAAAAAGGGAAAAACAAAATATTGGCTGTATAAGCAGCTGGGGATGAGCTATCAGAATTTCAGCCGCATGGTGAACAGCGAAACATCGTCCATCCAATTGGAACGGATCGAAACCCTGTGTCAGCTGCTGGACTGCACGCCAAATGATCTGTTTGTGATCGACTGGGAAAAAGACTGAGCCGGTATACAGGCATACAAAAAGCCCGCGCCCCTGTTTCGGGCTGCGGGTTTTCGGGTCGCCGATGAAACGATGGACTTTGTGCCCGCGGGGCCGCTTCGACCTCATCCGCCCCCCTGCGGGGGGCACCTTCCCCTGCTGGCGAAGGCAGGCCGTACCATCGGCTTCCCCCTTGGGGGAAGCTGTCACGCAAAGCGTGACTGATGAGGGGAAGTCCGGCGGAATGCGCCTTCTTTCTCCAAGGCGCTGGGCAGACGGCACAGCCTCGACCTCATCCGCCCCCTGCCAGGGGAGGGCCTTCGCACAGCACACATCGCCCCGCTTTCAACACGCAAAAAAGACCGCACCCCATTGTGGGATGCGGTCTTTGCTTTTGCGAAAAATGGCGGGGAGCTCACTGCCCCACATGCAGGCGCACCAGCGCGCGCTTCAGCCGCGCTTCGGCCAGCCGGAATTCCCGGTCGCTCATTTTGGCGCGGTTCGCCAGCAGCGTCTCGGCGCGCTCCTTCGCGCGCTGGGCGCGGGGAGCGTCGATCTGGTCGGCCCATTCGAAGGTGGTGGGCACAAGGCTCACCCTGCCGCCGGTCACGCTGAGAAGGCCGCCCATGCAGGCCGCGCGGCGCACCTTGCCGTCGATGGTGACGGCCGCTTCGCCCATGCCCAGCGCGGTGGCGTAGTCGATGTGCCGCGCCAGGATGCAGACGTCGCCCTCGATGGTGCGCACCCGCAGCCGCTCGGCCTCGCCCTCGAACAGCAGGCCGTCCGGCGTCACGATGGTCAGCGGGAATGTGCTCATCCGTTTTCACCCTTCCGCGCTTTTTCCACTGCTTCGTCGATGGTGCCCACGAACAGGAACGCCGATTCCGGCAGGTCGTCGTGCTTGCCGTCCAGGATCTCCTCAAAGCCGCGGATCGTCTCTTTCAGCGGCACATACTTGCCCTGCATGCCGGTGAACGGCTCGGCCACCGTGAACGGCTGGCTCAGGAAACGCTGGATGCGCCGCGCGCGGCCCACCGTCAGCTTATCCTCCTCGCTCAGCTCGTCCATGCCCATGATGGCGATGATGTCCTGCAATTCCTTGTATCTCTGCAGCACCTGCTGCACCCGGCGGGCCACCTGGTAGTGCTTTTCGCCCACCACGTCGGGGGAGAGGATGCGGCTGGAGGATTCCAGCGGGTCCACCGCCGGGTAGATGCCCTGGGACGAGATCGCACGGCTGAGCACCGTGGTGGCGTCCAGATGGGCGAAGGTGGTGGCGGGGGCGGGGTCGGTCAGGTCGTCGGCCGGCACATACACCGCCTGCACCGAGGTGATCGAGCCTTTCTTGGTGGAGGTGATGCGCTCCTGCAGGGCGCCCATCTCGGTGGCCAGGGTGGGCTGGTAACCCACGGCGCTGGGCATACGGCCCAGCAGCGCCGATACCTCGCTGCCCGCCTGGGTGAAGCGGAAGATGTTGTCGATGAACAGCAGGACGTCCTGGTTCTTCACGTCGCGGAAATACTCCGCCATCGTCAGGCCGGACAGGCCCACCCGCATACGCGCTCCCGGCGGCTCGTTCATCTGGCCGTAGACCAGCGCCGTCTTGCTGAGAACGCCCGATTCCTTCATCTCGTTGTAGAGGTCGTTGCCCTCGCGGGTGCGCTCGCCCACGCCGGTGAACACCGACAGGCCGCCGTGCTGCTTGGCCACGTTGTTGATCAGTTC
>DGYMR06203__coassemble_731_pt1 | contig 34214 bp, 34 predicted proteins | sample DGYMR06203__metabat2_high_PE_003 | metagenome-assembled genome bin DGYMR06203
TGCGGCTCACCGGCCGAACAGCAGCCACATCGAAGCGGCCGCATAGCAGACGGCGCAGCCGGCAAAGCGCAGGGCGTGTTTAATTCTTGTCATCGGGATAGTCTCCTTTGAATTCGGTGAAGTCGGGCGGGGGCAGCTGCTTTCTTTTGCGGCCGCCGAAGGCAAGGCGCACGCCCAGCCAGATCAGCAGCACGCTGATGAGCAGGCGCCACAGGTCGCCCAGCAGGTTCCCCAGCATGGGCAGGTTGAAGTGCAGCGCCAGGTCGTAGAGGATGGGCTGCACAAAGCTCTGCAGGATCATCCAGCCGCCCACCAGGATCAGGCCGGCGCCCAGCAACTTGTTCAGGCCGTTGGCCTTCAGGTTCACGCCCTTGAGGCTGCCGTCCAGCAGGGGGAATCCGTCGGCGGGAGCGGTGCCGTTCCACAGCTGGGAGCGCAGGTTGTAGGTGTCGAAGAAGGAATACATCCAGATCACCGGGATGGCAAAACCGCACAGCGGGATCACCGCGGTGGCCATGATGGACAGGCAGAACAGGGTGATCAGCCCCAGGCCGCGCTTCATATATCCCAGATACATCGCGCCCGCGCCGGGAATGAAGGAAAAGCAGAAGGTCAAAAACGAGCTTTTTTTCATGATTTATTCTCCTTTGTCGGTGGATTGGCCTTTCGGCTGGAAGGCGCCGGAGATACCGGCGGACAGGGTATCCAGCGCGCCGTCCAGCGCGCCGCTGAAATCGTTCAGGAAGGACGCCAGCCCGCTGTCGGACGGGCGGTAGTCGGGGTTGGGCTGGGGCACCAGCGCCTGGAACGCGCCGCTGGCCCACAGGCCCACCGCCAGCACCACGGCGGCCGCGGCCGCCGCGTAGCGGTTGAAGAACAGCGCCGCCGCCCGTCGCCGGATGCGCTGCATCACCGGCAGCACGAGGTCGGTCTCGGGGGTCTCCAGTTCGCCGCCCTCCAGCAGGGCCGTGTAGCGCACCAGGCATTCGTCGCAGAAGCTCAGGTGTTCGGCGGCCTCCAGGTTCTGCATCTCGTCCAGGCTGCCGTCCAGAAGGGCGCGCAGGCCTTCGTCGGACAGATGCCCATCGTCTAAAAACAGATTCATTGCACAGCGCTCCTTTCCAGGATCTTCTGCTGCAGCAGGCGCCTCGCCCGGTACAGCTGTGTGTGGACGGTTTTGGACGGGCGGTCCAGCGCCCGGCTGATCTCCTCCACGCTCCTGTTCTGCAGGAAGTACATCTCGGACACCAGCAGATACGGTTCCTTCAGGGCGTGCACCATTCCCTGAATGGCCGCCAGCTCCTCGCGGGTCACCGCGATGTCCTCGGGGCCGGCCGGCGCGGGCGCGCCCGGCGGAGGGCTTTCGGGCAGCATGCTGCTGTCGGTGGCCGCCACCCGGCGGTTGTAGGCGCTTTTCAGGTGGTCTTTGGCCTTGTTGGCAGCGATGCGGGCCAGCCAGGGTTTCAGGTGCTCCGGCGGGCAGCGGTCGATGTGGTTGTATGCGGACAAAAATGTTTCCTGGGCCAGGTCCTCGGCGGTGTGGTGGTCGCGCACCAGCTGAAAACATACGGTATATACCAGCTTCTGATACTGCTCTACCACCTGGCCGAATTGTGCGTTGGTCATATCGCCGGGCGCTCCCTCCTTTCGCCTACACCCATAAGACGACGCGGGCGGGGCGATTTCTTCACACACACGAAAAAATTTTTTTGGAAATCCCTCTTTCCCCTTGACTTCATCACTTTACCCTGCTAAAATACTAAAGCAAGAGGACGGAGCGCCGTCCCACAAGACGAGGGGGAAAACGATATGAAAAAGCTGATGAGTCTGGTGTTGGCCGCGGCGATGGGCGCGGTGCTGTTTGCGGGCTGCGGCGCGTCCGGGCAGGACGACTGGCAGTATGTGCAGGACAAGGGCACGCTGAAGATCGGCATCACGCTGTACCAGCCGATGAACTATAAGGACGAGAGCGGCAACCTCACCGGCTTCGACACCGAGCTGGCCGAGGCGGTGTGCGAAAAGCTGGGCCTGACGCCCGAGTTCGTGGAGATCGACTGGGACCAGAAGGTGGTGGAGCTGAAGAGCAGATCCATCGACTGCATCTGGAACGGCATGACCATCACCGACGAGCTGAAGGAGCAGATCACCTTCTCCAACCCGTACAGCGGCAACGCGCAGGTGTGCGTGATCAACACCGCCAACGCCGACACCTATCAGACGCTGGAAGATATGGCGGGCGCGAAGGTGGGCGCGGAGGCCGGTTCCGCCGGCGAGGCGGCGGTGGAGGCCGACGAGAACCTCAGCCAGGGCGAGCTGGTGGCGATGACCGCCCAGCGCGACACCCTGCTGGAGCTGAAATCCGGCACCATCGACGTGGCCGTGATCGACCAGGTGATGGCCGAGGCGTCGGTGGGCGAGGGGACCAGCTACGACGACCTGATGATCGTGGACGGCATCGCGCTGAGCGAGGAGGAGTACGGCATCGGCTTGCGCAAGGACAGCCCGCTGGCCGACAAGGTGAACGAGGCGCTGCAGCAGCTGGCGAACGAGGGCGTGGTGGCCGAGCTGGCCGAGAAATACCCCTCCGTTCTGGTGAAACTGCAGGCGGAATAAATACGCATCACACAGCGCCGGCTCTCTGCAAGGCAGGGGGCCGGCTGCTGGTCTGGAAATGAGGGGTTTTGTATGTCGTTTTGGGAAGTGAACCGCCAGCTGCTGGACGGCTTCGGCGATACCTGCCTGCTGTTCTTCGCCACGCTGGTGTTCAGCCTGCCGCTGGGGCTGGTGGTGTGCTTCGGCTCGATGAGCCGCTTTGCGCCGCTGCGCTGGCTCACCCGCACCTTTGTGTGGATCATCCGCGGCACCCCGCTGATGCTGCAGGTGATCATCGTGTTCTATGTGCCGGGCCTGGCCTTCGGCATCCCGCTGGACGCCCGCATGCCGGCGGTGATCGTGGCGTTCGTCATCAACTACGCGGCCTATTTCTCCGAGATCTACCGCGGCGGCATCCAGAGCATCCCCAAGGGCCAGAAGGAGGCCGGGCAGGTGCTGGGCATGACCGACAGCCAGATCTTCTTCAAGGTGACGCTGCTGCAGGTGGTCAAGCGGGTGCTGGCCCCGATGAGCAACGAGATCATCACGCTGGTGAAGGACACCTCGCTGGCGCGGGTGATCGCGGTGGTGGAGCTGACCAAATCGGCGCAGGACATCGTGGCGCAGTGGGGGCTTTTGTGGCCGCTGTTCTACACCGGCGTGTTCTATCTGGCGTTCTGCGGCATACTGACGCTGCTGTTCGGCGCGGCCGAAAAGAAGCTGGCATATTTTGGAGGTTGACGAGATGGCTGTGCTGAAGGTGGAGGGGCTGGAGAAGTCCTTTGGAAAAACGCAGGTGCTGCGCGGCATCGGCTTCGCGCTGGAAAAGGGCGAGGTGCTGTCGATCATCGGGTCGTCGGGCAGCGGAAAGACCACGCTGCTGCGCTGCCTGAACTTTCTGGAAACGGCCGACCGCGGCCGCATCGAGGTGAACGGGGAGACCCTGTTCGACGCCGGGCAAAACGCCGGCAGCGCCGCCGACATCCGCAGAAAGCGGCTGCATTTCGGGCTGGTGTTCCAGTCGTTCAACCTGTTCCCGCAGTACACGGCGCTGGAGAACGTGACGCTGGCGATGGACCTGCACACCAAAGAGGCCGCCAAACAGGAAAAGCGCCGCGCCTCGAAGGCCGAGCTGCAGGCGAACCGCGCCCGCGCAAAGGAGCTGCTGGCGCGGGTGGGGCTGGAGAACAAGATGGACCACTATCCCTGCCAGCTGTCGGGCGGGCAGCAGCAGCGGGTGGCGATCGCGCGGGCGCTGGCGCTGGAGCCGGACATCCTGTGTTTCGACGAGCCGACCAGCGCGCTGGACCCCGAGCTGACCGGCGAGGTGCTGCGGGTGATCCGGGAGCTGAAAAACGCCAGCACCACCATGATCGTGGTGACCCACGAGATGGAGTTTGCCCGGAATGTATCCGACCGGGTGATCTTCATGGCGGACGGCGTGATCGAGGAGCAGGGCACCCCGGAGGAGGTGTTCGGCGCGCCCAAGAGCGCCAAGACCCGCGCCTTCCTGCAGGCCGGGCAGGAGATGTGAAAACGAAAACAGACAGCGCCGTGTCCGGCATGCCGGACACGGCGCTGGTTTGTTTTTGGCTGGCGGGAAGTTCGTTCGTACCGAACGCCTTCCCCTGGCAGGGGAAGGTGCCCCCGAAGGGGGCGGATGAGGTCGGGTCTTTCCCACCTGCACAAAGCCCGCCGGTGGGGGCGGCCGTCAACTTGTCGAAACCGCTTTGCGGGGGATTGTTGGAACCGGAAGCCTTCCCCTCATCCGTCGCCATGCGGCGACAGCTTCCCCCCGAGGGGGAAGCCTTTGCAAAAAAACGCCGGCGCCCTCCCGGCCACACACCGGAACCGTCACTCCCCTGCCCCGAGCACCGCGCGGCGGATGCCCGCCGCGATGGCCCAGCCGGTGCGGTGCAGGGTGGCGGGGTCGGAGCAGGCGGCGAACTCGTCGGGGTTGGGCACGAATCCCACCTCCAGCAGCACCGCCGGGCACAGGTCCGACCGCGTGACATAGAAATAATCCTCCTTTGCGCCGCGGTCGGCCCGGCCGGTGCAGGCCGACACCTCCGCCGTCAGATACCCCGCCAGCGCCTGCCCGGACGGGTAGAAGGAGTAGCACTCCACCCCGCTGGTGCCCCAGAGGTCGCGGTCCAGCGGCATGCTGTTGTGGTGCACCGAGACGAAAATATCCGGCTTTGTCTGCCGCAGCAGCTCGCTGCGCTGGGCCAGGGTGGGGAAGGTGTCGCCGGTGCGGGTCAGCTCCACCGTCGCGCCCATCTGCCGCAGGCGGGCCGCCGCCGCGTTCGCCGCCGCCAGGTTCAGGTCCTTCTCGGCCGCACCGTCGGCGCCGGCCGGGCCCATCGCGCCCAGGTCCTCCCCGCCGTGGCCGGGGTCCAGCAGCACCACCAGCCCCTCCAGCGGTCTCGCCGGGTCGGCCGAGAGCCGCGGCGGACGGCGCAGGGTGATGACGGTGCCCTCGTCGGTGTAGTCCACTCCCCAGCCCCACAGCGCGCCGCTGTCGCAGGTCAGGGTCAGCACAAGGCCGCCTTCGCCCGCCGTCAGGGCGCCGCCGAAGCCGCCCGCCGGCAGCTGCCCATCGTACGACGCCCCCGCCAGCGTGAGGGTGAGAGAGGTGTCGGTGCGCTCCGCCAGCACCGCCGGGCTTCCCCCCGCGAACAGCAGGCGCTCCTCCCGCGCCGAGACCTCCCGCCGCACCGCCGTCACCGTGCAGACGCCGCTGTCGGTCAGGGCGCAGTCGGACGAGCGCACCCAGCCGCCCGCCGTGCGGTAGGCGTAGGTGAGCTGGGCGCCCACCTGCACCTGGCGGCTCTCCAGCACCGGCGCACAGGCCCCGGCGTAGACCGTCTGCAGGATGGAGGAGGCGTCGGCCGGGTCGGCCAGCAGGCTGGCCAGCGAGGAGGTGATCTTCACCCCGGCCCCCTCGGGCGCGGGGACGCTGTCGTCGGCAAAGGGGCCTTCCACCGTGCCGCCGGTGGGCGGGATGCGGGTGACCACCAGCGTGGAGCTGACCCCGTTCTGGGTGAGGGTGAAGGTGTTCTCCCCCTCCGCCAGCGGCACGGCCGCCCCCCAGAAGCCGCCCGCGTTCACCGTCACCGGCGTGCCGTTCAGATCGGCGGGGGCGGACGGGTCGGCGGTGCCGCTCACCCAGCAGGTGTCGGACGAGGTGATGTAGCCCGCGGCGGGCAGGCGGATGGCCGGGTCGGCGGGGATGTGCAGCGAGACGTCGGGCGGGGCGGCGGTCTCCAGCTGGGCCAGCAGCCCCGTGTAGGACGGCCCGTTCCACACCGCCGCCACCGTCCCCTCCAGCGTCCCGCACGCCCAGGCGGCGTAGAAGGCGCCGGTCTCGTCGGGCTGGTCGAAGCGGGGCAGGCCCTCCTCCAGCGGCGCATAGCCGCTCTCCTCCTGCACCCACCGCCCGGCCAGCGGGATGCCGTCCGGCAGCGGGGCGTCCGAAGCGGCCACAAGGCCCACCGCCATCTCCTCCCGCGCCGCCCGGCGGGACAGCTGCCGCAGGAACCCCTCCCCGGCATCGGCGGGGCACAGGATGCAGGACGCCCCGGCGGACGCCGCCTGTTCGACGGCGTTTCTGGCCAGCGCGTTGGGGTCGCCGGCGGCCAGCGCGGACAGGAAGCTGTCGCCCAGCACCAGCGCGCGGGCGTTGGCAGACAGGGCGGGCGGCGCGGGGGTGCGCAGCAGCAGCCAGACCGCCGCCAGCAGGGCGGCCAGCGCACACAGGAGGACAAAACGGTGTTTCATGGGGCACACGCTCCTTGTTTGGTTTGTCTTATTGTAGCATAGTACGCGGGTGCTTGTCAGGGTATGCCGCGGGGGGCGAAATGTGGTATACTAATAGATACTACACTGAAATGAGGGATGGTTATGAAACTGCCTGCACAGGCATTCACACACGGCGGCAAATTCCACGCCGACGACGTGTTTTCGGCCGCGCTGCTGCGGCATATCCGCCCCGACATCCGCATCCTGCGCGGCTTTGCGGTGCCGGAAAACTTCGACGGCCTCGTGTTCGACATCGGCGACGGCATGTTCGACCACCACGCCGCGGGCAGCCCGGTGCGCCCCAACGGCAACCCCTACGCGGCCTTCGGCCTGCTGTGGCAGGTGCTGGGCCCCGAGCTGGTGGGCAGGGACGGCGCGGCCTGGCTGGACGAGCGGTTCGTGCAGAACCTGGACGTGAACGACTGCACCGGCGCCGACAACGCCCTGGCCGACGCCATCGGCAGCTTCAACCCGGTGTGGGACAGCGCCGAGAGCGCCGACGAGTGCTTCGAGCGGGCGGTGCAGTTCGCTTCACAGATCCTGGAAAACCAGCTGGAGCAGGTGCGGGCGGTGCAGCGCGCCAAAGAGCTGGTGGCGCGCGCGCTGCCCGGCGCGCGGGACGGCATCCTGGTGCTGTCCCGCTACGCGCCCTGGAAAACGCTGCTGCCCCCCGAGGCGGACATCCGATTCGTGGTGTATCCCAGCCAGCGGGGCGGCTTTGCGGCGCAGGGGGTGAACGACCGCCAGACCCGCCGTCTGAAGGTGCCCTTCCCCGCCGCCTGGGCCGGGCAGCCGGCCGAAAAGCTGGCCGAGCTCTCCGGCATCGCGGGGCTGCGGTTCTGCCACGCCAGCCGGTTCCTCATCACCGCCGAAACCAAGCAGGACGCGCTGGCGGCCTGCCGCGCGGCCATTGCAGCGGGGGAATCGGTGTGAGCCAGTTCGCCTATCTGGTGCGCTGCGGCGACGGCAGCCTCTACGCCGGTTATTCGCCCGACCCCCTCGCCCGCCTTGCCGCCCACCGGGCGGGAAAGGGCGCGCGCTACACCCGCGGGCGCGGCCCGCTGACGCTGGCCTTTGCCCAGGCGATGCCGTCCCGGGGGATGGCGCTGCGGCGGGAGGCGGCGCTGAAAAAGCTGCCCCGCGCGCAGAAGCTGGCGCTGTGCGAGGGCTGGAAAAACGAGCGCCTGTCGCTGGCGCGCGCGGAGGACGCCCCCGCCATCCGGCAGCTGTACGGATGGTATGTGGAGCACTCGGCGGCCACCTTCGCCACCAGCCTGCCCGGCGGGGAGGAATACGCCCGCTGGGTGGCCGAAAGCGCGGCCGCCTATCCCTTTCTTTTGTTGAAAGACCGCACCGGGCGGCTGCTGGGATTTGCCTGCGCCCACCGCTGGAAGGAGCGGGAAGCCTACGCCTGGGACGTGGAGACCACCATCTATCTGGCGCACGATGCGGCGGGCGCCGGGCGGGGCCGCCGCCTGTACGGCGCGCTGCTGGCCCTGCTGGAGCTGCAGGGGGTGCACAACGCCTACGCGCTGGTGACCATCCCGAACCCCGCCAGCGAGGGGCTGCACCGGGCGATGGGATTTGCGATGCAGGGCGTCCAGCCGGACACCGGCTACAAAAACGGCAGCTGGTACGGGCTGGGCACCTGGGGCCTGGCGCTGCGCCCGGCAGACGGAGCGCCTGCGCCGGTGGTGCCCTTCCCGCAGCTGGACGATGCCGCCGTGCGGCAGGTGCTGGCGCTGGGATGAAAAAACGCCGCTTCCCTGGCCGGGAAGCGGCGTTTTGCCTGCTGGGACGTTGTATTTGCGGGGGGACTGAACGCCTTCCCCTGGCAGGGGAAGGTGCCCCCGAAGGGGGCGGATGAGGTCGGGTCTGTCCCCCTTCCTCCGCGCCATCCCCGGCGCAAAGGGGCAAGCTCTCCCCTCATCAGTCAGGCTGCGCCTGACAGCTTCCCCCCAGGGGGAAGCCGACGGCGCGGGAGGCTGAAGCCGCCTTTGGGAAAAAGCTCACTCGATGCGCACCTGCACCCCGCGCAGAATCACCGACACCTGCACCGGCCGGTCGGTGTCGTTCTGCATCGTGAGCCCCACGCGGTACCACGCGCCCTTCTCCACCTTCAGCCCCATCTGGATGCCGGGGGTGATGTAGGCGGACACCGTCTCGCCGCCGTCCACCGGCGTCAGCACCGCCTCGGCGTCGCCCAGCCCTTCGCCCGGGCGGACGTAGACGGTGCTCTGCCGCGGACAGACCTCGGTGTCGGAATACACCGCCGCCGTGCTCCCGGCCGGGACGGTGATGTCGATGCGGTGGTCCTGCAGCGGGTTCGTCAGCACGCTCGCCGCCAGCAGGCCGCCCAGCGCCAGCGCCAGCACCAGGCACCCGATCTGCAGCGCGGCTGTCAGGCGCGGGCGGCGCGTCAGCACCATCCCCGCCACCACCGCCGTCACGAAGCCCAGCATGCAGACCGGCAGCGCGATCACCTGCGCCCAGGTCAGCCAGGCGGGCAGATACCGGGCCGGCTGGCTGTCGGCCAGCGCGATGCCGCGCCCCAGCCGCCAGAGAAAGCCCGCCGCCAGCAGCGCGAAACAGGCCATCAGCAGGGCGCTCCGTCCCGCCGTGCGCAGCGGGGAACCGGTTTTTCGGTCCATAAAAGTGCCTCCTTTCCCGGCCTCAGGCCATCCAGCCGAGCGGTACGAAGCAGATCGCGCAGAACAGCGCCGCCGCCGTGAGGATCGCCCAGCGCACCGCCCGCCGCGGACGCAGCAGGGTGGCCAGCGCCAGCGCCGACCAGATGGCCGTCACCGCGATGCCGTACCCGGCCAGCAGCCGCTTGCCGGTGAGCCCAAAGCGCAGATACACCGCCAGCTCGCTGCCGGCCAGCGCCGCAAAGACGAGGTTCGCCGCGCACAGCGCCAGCCCCAGCGCGCGCAGCGGCTTCACCTGGCGCAGCGGGCGGCGGTTCAGCTTGGACGCCGCCGCCAGCACCGCCAGGTTCAGCCCGGCCACCACGCACAGCTGGAAAAATCCCTCCCGCGCGCTTTCGGCCGCGGCCGCCGCGTCGGGCAGAGCGCCCTGCACCAGTCCCAGCACGCTGCCCAGACGCACCGCGAAGAACAGCAGATACAGCCCGCAGAACATCGCCAGCACGGTGGCGGTTGCCGCGCCCGGAACCAGCCGCAGCGGCTGCATCCCGGCCTCCATGCCGCGCAGTGTGATGGGATTTTGGCTTTGGCGGCAGCAGCCCAGCAGCAGCCCCGAAAGCCAGCATCCGCACAGCAGCCAGACCGTCAGCCGCCAGCCGTCCGGCAGGAAGGTGAGCAGGTGCTCGAACCAGTGCACCAGTCCCCACGCCATCTGTCCAAAAGCGGGGTCCGCACCGGCCAGCAGCTTGGCCGCCCATACCAGCACCGGCAGCGCGAACACCGCCCCCAGCACCACCGCCAGCAGCGTTTTGCCGGTGCCCTTTTTGCGCGGCCACCGCTGCAGCATCCATCCGCCGATGGCTGCGATCCAGCTTACAAAATTGCCGAACGGAAGCACCACAAAGCCCCACAGCAGCTCCACCGGGGTCAGCGCGCCGGTGCCCTCCTGCACCGCCCCCAGACGGCACATCGCCCAGTACACCGCCGCGCAGTGCAGAAGCAATCCCGGCAGCGCGCTCATCCGGTACAGCGCGATGTGCCCGCCCGCCAGATGCGCGACCGCCAGCGCCGCCGTCACCGCCAGCCAGAAGCCGGTGTCTCTGGCGGCTTTGCGGTGGGTGCAGCGCGCCCAGATCTCCACGCTGCCCACGAACAGCAGCGCGAACAGCGCGATGCCCACCCATGCGCACTGGTCATACCGGTTGAAAAGATCCCCCAGCCAGACGTAGTTGTTCAGCATTGTTTCCACATACATAACGCCCAGCGCCAGCCCGATGCCCGCCAGTGTGGCGTAGCTTCCGGTGCGGGGAAGGCTGTTTTTGGGTGCACTGGAACAGAGGGTGCTGTTTGCGCCCTCAAATTTATTGTTTTCCATTGTCAGTTCTCCTGTCGTAAAAGCTGCGCCCGGATTATTCCGGGTCGGGTTCGTATTCCAGAAGGTCGGCAGGCTGGCAGTCCAGCGCGCGGCAGAGCGCCGCCAGCGTGGAGAACCGCACCGCCTTCGCCTTGTTGTTTTTCAGGATGGACAGATTGGCCGGCGTGATTCCCACCCGGTCGGCCAGTTCGCCGGCGGTGATCTTGCGCTTTGCCATCATCACATCCAGGTTCACGACGATGCCCATGTGATCACCCTCTCTTTATATGGTATAGTCGGCGTCGTCCTGCAGGATGATGGCCTGTTCAAACACGTTTTTCACCACCCGCACGATCAGCGCCATGAATCCCGCCAGCACAGCCACCAGCAGAAACGGCAGATAGTACAGCCCGCTGGCCAGACAGATGCCCGCCGCCGCGATGCAGCACCAGCTCACCCCGCGCAGATAGGCCGCGTTCTGCGGGATGAACACCCTGCCCTTCTGCAGGTTGCCCAGCAGCCGCCACAGCAGCCACAGCACCACCAGCGCCGGGGGCACCGCCGCATAGATGCTCATCAGCAGAAAGTGCTCCCGCCCCAGCAGCATCGCCCGGCTGAACTTCACAAACCAGTTCACCACCCACGGCGCCGTCAGCGCCAGCGCCACCACCGTCAGCGCAAACAGCGCCACGCACACCTTGGAAAGCCGAATGCTGTATTTCTCGTTCCATTTCATGGCAGATTGCCTCCCCTTGTGTTTCTGTTTGGCCCCAGTATACCATGTGCCTTATCGAATTGCAAGAGTTTTTTATCGTTTTTCGATAAAGAAATATTGTTTTTCAAATTTCATTTGCCATTTTGCGCGTTTGCCTGTACAATAGGAGAAAACGCCTGTTTCTGCACAACGGCGAAGCAAGGGAGCGGTTGCAAGTGAAAGCCAAAAAGATCCTGTACTGGGTGGCGCTGCTGGGATGCATCGGCTGCGCGGTGGTGTGCGCGGTGCTGCTGGGGCAGTATTTCTGGCGCGGATACACCGAACAGAACGCGCTGGACAAGCTGGCTATGGAAGTGACCCAGCCGGAATCGGGCGAGCCCCCGGTGTCGCGCCTGGAGGGATACAAAAAGCTGGCCGAGCAGAACGGCGATATGGCCGGCTGGATCTCCATCGACGGCACCCACATCAACTACCCGGTGATGCACACCCCCGACGAGCCGGAGCGGTATCTGCATCTGGGCTTCGACAAGCAGTATGCCTACAGCGGCCTGCCCTTCATCGAGGCGAACTGCAAGCTGGACCCCCCCACCACCCACATCATGATCTACGGCCACAACATGAAGAACAAGACCATGTTTGCCGACATCATGAACTACCGCGACCAGGAATTCTACGAGAACCACCCCACCATCCGGTTCGACACCCTGAACGCCGAGCAGGAATATGAGGTGGTGGCCTCCTACTACGCCAGCGCCGCCGAGCCCTCCGAGGGCGAGTTCTGCTTCTGGAAGATGATCGAGCCGGAGAGCGAGGATGCTTTCAACACCTACATCAGCCAGATGATCCGCAAGAGCGCCGTGGTGACGAATGTGGTGCCCAAATACGGCGACAAGCTGATCTCGCTGGTCACCTGCACCAACGGCCCGGCCGACGAGCGCTTCGTGGTCACCGCCCGTCTGGTGACCGACGCGGCCGAATAAACGCATCTCTCTTGCATACTGCACGCATAAAAACCGCCGTTTTGCATCCCAGTCCGGGACAAAGCGGAGGTTTTGTGCATTTTTACCCATTGTCAAGCGGGCGCGCGGGGATTACAATAGGGGAAAAGCGCCGGTTTGTTTCCGGCCAAGGGAAAGAGTGAGAAAGTATGGAAATCCGTATTGAACGCACGACCGCCCCCAAGGCAAAGCCCGCCGACGAAACGGCGCTGGGGTTCGGCAATCTCTTCACCGACCACATGTTCGTGATGGACTACACCGAGGGCAAAGGCTGGCACGACGCCCGCATCGTGCCCTATGCGCCGCTGGTGCTGGACCCGGCCGCGCTGGTGTTCCACTATGCGCAGGAGTGTTTCGAGGGCATGAAGGCCTACCGCCGTGCCGACGGCAAGGTGCAGCTGTTCCGCCCCGAAAAGAACGCCGCCCGCATGCAGAGCACCCACCAGCGCCTGTGCATCCCCGAGATCCCGGTGGAGGATTTCGTCCAGGCGGTGCGCGCGCTGGTGCAGGTGGACGAGGCGTGGGTGCCCCACACCGACGGCACCAGCCTGTACCTGCGCCCCTTCACCATCGCCACCGAGGCGGTGCTGGGCGTGAAGGCGTCGGCCCGGTACCAGTTCATCGTCATCGCCTCCCCCTCCGGCGCCTACTACGCCGAGGGCATCAACCCGGTGCGCATCTACGTGGAGGACGAGTATGTCCGCGCCGCCCCGGGCGGCACCGGCTACATCAAGTGCGGCGGCAACTACGCGGCCAGCATCATCGCCAGCGAGAAGGCCCACCAGCTGGGCTTCAGCCAGGTGCTGTGGCTGGACGGCGTCGAGCGCAAATATGTGGAGGAGGTGGGCAGCATGAACATCTTCTTCAAGATCGACGGCCAGATCTACACCGCCGCCACGGTGGGCACCGTGCTGCCGGGCATCACCCGCATGAGCTGCATCGAGCTGCTGCGCGACTGGGGCTACACCGTGAACGAGGGGCGCCTGGCCATCGCCGACGTGATGGCCGCCGCCCGCGACGGCAAGCTGGAGGAAGTGTTCGGCACCGGCACCGCGGCTGTCATCAGCCCGGTGGGCGAGCTGGTGTATGAGGGCGAGAGCGCCCACATCAACGGCGGCCAGATCGGCCCGGTCACCCAGAAGCTGTACGACACCCTCACCGGCATCCAGTGGGGACGCCTGCCCGACGACCGCGGCTGGACCCAGGAGATCTGATTTCGCAACCCATCGCCCCGGCGCATGCAGCCGGGGCCTTTTTGCAGACAGAGGAGGACGCTATGATCCACAACACACACCTCACCGTGCGCTATGCCGAGACCGACCGCATGGGCATCACCCACCACGCCAACTATCTGGTGTGGTACGAGCAGGCGCGCACCGAGTTCACCCGGATGCTGGGCACCAGCTACGGCCAGATCGAGGAGAAGGGCCTGCTGTCGCCGCTTTTGGAGATCGAGACGAAGTATCTGCTGCCCTGCACCTACGAGGACGAGATCACGGTGGAATGCCGCCTGGTGAAGGCGACGGCGGCGCAGATGGAATTCTGCTACCGGGTGTTCAAGAAGGGCGAGGAAAAGCCGATCAACACCGGGCGCAGCCGCCACGCCTGGGTGGACAAGGACACCTTCCGCCCGGCCAGCCTGAAAAAGCGGGCGCCGGAGCTGTTCGCGGCCCTGGTCGCCGCGGTGGAGCCGGAGGAATAAAAGGGCTTTTCCCAGAGGGAAGCCGACGGTACGGCAAGCCTTCCCCCGGCGGGGGAAGGTGCCCCGGAACGGGGCGGATGAGGGGGAGTCTTTCCCTGTTCCTCTTTCTTCCCCCTTCCCCACAACTCAAAATGAACAAAAGCGCGCGGGAACCGGCCGGCTCCCGCGCGCTTTGTGTTTGCATGGAAGATCAGGCCAGGCCGCTGCGGACCGGCGCCAGCAGCACCTTGCCGGTGCCGCGGTATACGTTCACCAGCCCTTCGCCCGACGCCGCCGAACCCAGCAGCGTCTTGCCGGAGCGCTCCACCGTGAAGTCCAGCGTGCCGCTCCAGGCGATGGCCATGTTGCCGTCCACCTTGAGCACATCGTTCTCCAGCACGATCTCGATCAGCTCCTCCTTGGGGCAGTCGGATTCCAGGCAGACCACGCCGCTGCCGGTGATGCCCAGGTTGAACAGCCCTTCGCCGCCCGCCACCGCGCTGGACAGGTTCGAGCGCATCACGGCCTTGTGTTTCAGGCCCGCCTCACAGGCCAGGAACAGCCCGTCGTCCAACACGACCGAGCCGTTCCATTCGGCCACATTCAGCAGGATGATGTGCTTGTAGGTGGGCTCCAGCACCAGCGTGCCGGTGCCGGTGTATTCGGGCTTGATGGCGGACTCGCCGGTCACCTTGCCGCGCATTGCCTTGCCCAGAAAATCGCCCACCCCTTTCAGGCCGGTGGTGGCGTTCACATTGCCCACCGTCCACTGCATCGCGCCGGCCTGCACCGTGATGGGCGAACGCGCCACATCGCACACCACCTGCCGCTTGCGCACGTTCATCTCGTTGCAGAAATAGGCCGCCTGCGCGTTGCCGGGGGAAACGCTCAGGTCGCGCTGGTATTCGATGACGGTGAAGGCGCCCTGCTGGTCCAGCACGCGGATGTCGTCGTTGTCGGTGAAATTGCGGATCTGGTACATATTCGCTCTCATCCCTTCTTTTGTGAAAGATCGGCCGATGCGGCCGCTTCCATTATAGCGCCGGGATGCACCGGAATGCAACCGCGCGGGCGGCTTTTGTGAAACTGCCCGTCCGATTTGTGAAAATCCACATATAACGGCAAAATTTTTGCACGCAACCGCCAGTTGACAAAACGCGCCCGGCGGTTGGTTGCGCCCAAAAGACCGCCGGTGGTATACTCGTGGCAGCAAATTGAAAAGGAGCGAAGCAAGATGGAACAACTCAACGAGCGCCTGGCCTGTCTGCGCCGCCGGGCGGGATATTCGCAGGAGGGGCTGGCCGAGCGCCTGGGCATCTCGCGCCAGGCCGTGAGCAAATGGGAGAGCAGCCAGAGCCAGCCGGACATCGCGCGCCTGGTGCAGCTGAGCGAGCTGTATGAGGTGTCGCTGGACCAGCTGATCAAGGGCGCGCCCGCGCCCTCCCTGCCCGACGCCGCTCCCCAGACGCCCGGCGAGGCGGAGATCTGCCGCAGCTGTCCGTGGCGGGAGGTGCGGCGCACGGTGGACGAGGCCATCCGCGCGCGCCCCGACCACTGGGAATATGAATACAAGAGCCGCCGCACCCTGTGGGGGATGCCGCTGGTGCACATCCATCTGGCGCGCAACCGGCTGAACGTGCGGGCGCACGGCGTGCTGGCCATCGGCAACCGCGCCAGCGGGCTGGTGAGCATCGGGCTGTTCAGCCGCGGACTGCTCAGCTTTGGGCTGTTCAGTCTGGGGCTGGTAAGTGCCGGGGTGCTGAGCGCGGGTCTGATCGCACTGGGAAATGTAGCGTTGGGAGCGCTGGCGCTGGGCAACGTGGCGGTGGGTCTGGTGGCGTTCGGCAACATGGCGAGCGGCAGACTGCTGGCTGTCGGCAATCTGGTGCGGGGACGGGTGGCCATCGGCAACGCAGGCAGCGGCAGCGTGGCGCAGGTGATCATCGGCGACGGCATGGCCAGCGAGCTTCAGAAAGCGGCGGCCGAATCGGTGCTGGCGCAGCACTGCTCCTGGCTGCCCGGCTGGGCGGTGCGGATGCTGCTGGCGATGCTGTGAATGTTCCCCTGTTCCCTGCGCGGCGGCCGAAAAGGATGGCAAACCCCTGCTTCGGCGTGCTATAATAGGAGCAAATGCCCGGTGGGGGAGGAATTTTGATGTTGGAATGGATGCAGATCATTTTGCCGGCGCTGGCCATTGTGCTGTTCGCGGCGGCGACGGTGCGGGGCGCGGTGCGCTGCTTTGCTTCGCCCGAGGCCCCGCTGGGGGAGAGGGCGCCCGCGCCGCTGGTGCGCCGGGTGGGGATCGTGTGCGCGGCCTGCGTGCTGGCGATGCAGGCGGTGCTGCTGGCCGTTGCGGTGCATCAGAATCCGGGCGTGCCGCTGACCGAGGCGGCGGCGCGGTTTTTCAGCAGCGGCATCGACGCCGGCCACTATATCCAGATCGCGCAGTACGGCTATTCCGCCACCGACACGGTGCCCGACCTGCATCTGTTCATCGTGTTTTTCCCGCTGTTCCCGGCGCTGCTGCGCTGGGTGAACCCGCTGGGCCTCGTGGACTGGTATCTGACGGCGCTGGCGGTGCAGCCGGTGCTGTTCGGGCTGGCCGGCGCGGCGCTCTATTCGCTGGTGTACGAGGGCTACGGCAGGTCCGCCGCCAACCGCACGATGCTCTTTCTGGCGGCCTTCCCCGGCAGCTTTTTCTTCGCGCTGCCCATGACCGAAAGCCTGTTTTTGCTGGTGACGGCGTGGTATTTCCTCTGCCTGCAGCGGCGGCGCTGGCTGTGGTGCGGCGTGGCCGGTGTGCTGGCCGGGCTGTGCCGGGCGCCGGGCGCGGTGCTGGCCGGTGCGGCGGCGGTGTGGATGGTGCAGCAGGTGTGGCACACCCGCCGCCGTCCTCCCCGCGGCGCGTGGTGGGCGCTGGCCGGCCCGCTGCTGGGCATCGGCATCTATCTGGGCATCAACCAGAAGATCTACGGCGACCCCTTCGCCTTTTCCGCCTTCCAGAGCGAGCACTGGCACAACCGGCTGGGCTGGTTCTGGGAAACGGTGCGCTACCATCTGGGCTACCTGGCCGGCTGGTGGGCCGACAACCGCGCCTCGGCGCTGTGCATCTCGCTGGCGGCGGTGCTGTGCATCCTGGTGCAGCTGGGCGTTTTCGCAGCGGCGGCGGGGAAAATGCGGGTGCATCAGCTGGCCTTCGGCGTGGCGGTGACCGTCATCACCACCGGCGTGTCCTGGCTGATCAGTGCCCCGCGCTATGCGGCGGCGCTGCTGGTGCTGCCGCTGGGCTTTTCGCTGGTGCTGCGGAACAGATGGGCGCGGTACGCCGTGCTGGCGCTGCTGGCGGCGGCAAATCTGGCCTATTTCTCCCAGTACCTCCAGCACGGGCCGGTGTATTGAACACAAAAAACCGGGCGCGCTCCCCTTTTGCGGGAGTGTGCCCGGTTTTGTTTGCCGAACGTGTGTTGTTGCGGAGGGCCGGCGGGTGCGGCAAGCCTTCCCCTGGCAGGGGAAGGTGCCCCCGGAGGGGGCGGATGAGGTCGAAGCCTTCCCCGCTGCACAGAGCCGGCGGGGAGTATCGAACAGCCCGCGGGCGCGCTCCCCTTTGCGGAGAGCGCGCCCGGTTTTGTTTGTGCCTATGCGGTTTTTACAGCTTTCCGGCCCGGCGCAGCGCGTCGATCTTCAAAATGGCGGCCACCGTTTTGCCGTCCTTGATGCGCCCGTCCAGCACCATCTCCCGTGCGGTCTGCAGCGGCACCGGCTCCACCGTCAAAAACTCGCCCTCGTCCAGATGCTGGGCGGTGGCGTGCAGCCCGGTGGCGGCCCAGGTGTAGATGACCTCGCTGCAATAGCCCACCGTCGGGTACAGCTCGCCCAGATCCACATACCGGTCGGCCACAAGGCCCACTTCCTCCTCCAGCTCGCGCCTGGCGGCGTCGAAGGGGTCCTCGCCCTTTTCCAGCTTGCCGGCCGGCAGTTCCCACAGCTCCTGCCCGTAGGCATATCGGAACTGCCGCACCAGATACAGCCGGTCCTCACTGTCCAGCGCCGCCACGCAGGCGCCGCCGTGGTGGCGCACGATCTCGCGGGTGGACTGCTTGCCGTTTTCCAGCTCCACCCGGTCCACCTCCACCGAGAACACCCGGCCTTCAAAGACGGTGTTGCCGTCCAGCTTTTTTTCAAAATGGCTCATTCTGCTTCCTCCTGCGGCTTTGCGCCCGCCAGCGTGCAGCGCACCGTCTCGATCCGCCGCTCGTCCGCCGCCAGCACCTCGAACCGCACGCCGCCCCATTCCACCACGGCGTGCTCGCCGGGTCCGGGGATGCGGCCCAGCCGGTCGGCCACAAGGCCGCTCACCGAGTCGGCCTCTTCCTCCTCGTCCGCCGCCTCGGGCATCTCCAGGTTCATCGCCTCGAACAGGTCCTCCACATCCAGCGAACCATCCGCGATGAAGCCGCCCTCGCAGGGGGACAAAAGCTCCTTTTCGTGGTCGAACTCGTCCTGGATGCTGCCCACGATCTCCTCCAGGATGTCCTCCATCGAGACGAGGCCGGCGGTGCCGCCGTACTCGTCCACCACGATGGCCACCTGGCTGTGCTTGACCTTGAATTCGACCAGCAGCTCCCGCGCCGGGCAGCTCTCCGGCACGAACATCACCGGGCGCATGAATTCCGACACCGGCTTGTCGAACCATTCGGGGTTGTCCAGCAGCGCCAGCAGGTCCTTCACGTGCAGAAGGCCCACCACCTCGTCGATCTTCTCGCGGTACACCGGCATCCGGCTGGTGCCGTGTTCCAGGCTGAGTTTGACCGCCTGGCGGCAGGTGTCCTTCTCCTCCAGCGCCACCAGATCGGTGCGGTGGGTCATGATGTCGCCGGCGTTCACCTCGTCCAGCTCGAAGATGTTGGAGATCATCTCCTTCTGGGCGCTGTCCATCGCCTCGCCGTCCGCCTCTTCCACGATCTGGATCAGCTCGTCGGCGGTCAGCTCGCCTTCCCGGCGCCGTGCGCCCAGCAGCCAGCCCAGCGCCCGGCCGAATCCCTTAAGACCATCCTGGTCCATTTCTCACATTCATCCTTTCGCGTGTGCGCGTTTTGTTTGCAAAAAAGCGGGCAGCCCGGCGGGCTGCCCGCATCTTTATTGTACGTGTTTTGCCGGGGGCTGTCAATCCGCCGCGGCGTTTTGCTCCAGGTCCTCCGCGCTGATCTCCAGCGCAAAGGTCTTTGCCTTCGTGCTGACGATATAGCCGTCGGCGCCCGGCTCGACCGACAGGATATCGCCGCCCACCTCGGGCGGGTCGTCGGGCACGGTGTAGGTGATCTGGGCGGTGCGGCTGACCCGCGCGCGGTCGGGATAGACCTCGATGTTGGCCTCGCTCTCTCGGATGGTGCAGTCGGGCAGATCGGGGAAGGACAGCAGCGGCGGGATCACCTCCTCGATCTCCTCCAGCTTGCCCTCGTCGTCGAAGCGGCAGCACACGCCCGCCAGCAGTTGGCCCTCCTGCCGGTATCCGTCGACGCCCTCGAACGCGCCGGCCGGCTCGACCAGCGTCAGAACGCGCTCCGGCGTCTCCTGCTCGGGGGATGAACTCGGGGCAGCCGGGGAGGCGCTGGGCGGCGGGGCGGGCTGGCTGCCGGACTGTGGGGCGGGTGTGCCGCAGCTGCACAAAAACAGGGCCAGCGCGGCGGCGGACAGGATGGCACGGCTCTTCATACAGGTTCACCTCACATTTCATCTGGAAAAAAACGGCGGGCAGACACCCGCCTTTCGTCTGCTGCGGGCCTGGATATGTTCTATATAAATATGATAGCATTGTGGAGAAATAATGTCAATAAAAGATACTCTGCGCGCCGGGGCAAAATCCGCCCGCGGGGCGCGAGACGCGCCGGGAATTTCCCCGCGGGAGGGAATGCGTTCCATTTTTTGTAGGAAATAGCACACCCGGGGCGGGAGGGTATTTGCGTTTTTCAAAAATCCGATAAAAAAAGGCAAAAAAAGACGCTCCGCAAGGTTTACTTCTTGCATCGGATTTGGTAAAATGAAAGCTGAGCAATCAGTGTTCCGTTTGCTTGCCCACTATAAAATTTTTTATGGAGGAAGAAAAATGCCCAGAGCAAAACAGTCTATGGACGGCAATACCGCTGCGGCGCATGTAGCCTATGCGTTCACGGAAGTTGCCGCCATCTACCCCATCACCCCGTCCAGCCCCATGGCGGACTCGGTGGACGTCTGGTCCGCTGCCGGCCAGAAGAACATCTTCGGCACCCAGGTTAAGGTGATGGAGATGCAGTCCGAGGCCGGTGCTGCCGGCGCTGTGCACGGCTCCCTGGCCGCCGGCGCCATGACCACCACCTTCACCGCTTCCCAGGGCCTGCTGCTGATGATCCCCAACATGTACAAGATCGCCGGCGAGCTGCTGCCCAGCGTGTTCCATGTGTCTGCCCGCTGCGTTGCCAGCCATGCGCTGAACATCTTCGGCGACCACAGCGACGTATACGCCTGCCGCCAGACCGGTTTCGCCATGCTGGCCGAGACCAACCCCCAGGAGGTCATGGACCTGGCCGCTGTCGCCCATCTGTCTGCCATCAAGGGCCGCGTGCCGTTCATCAACTTCTTCGACGGCTTCCGCACCTCCCATGAGATCCAGAAGATCGAGAAGTGGGACTACGCCGATCTGGCCGAGATGGTGGATTGGGACGCCATCAAGGAGTTCCGCGCCCACGCTCTGAACCCCGAGCATCCCGCCATGCGCGGCAGCCATGAGAACGGCGACATCTTCTTCCAGCACCGCGAGGCCTGCAACAAGTACTATGACGCTCTGCCCGCCGTGGTGGAGGAGTATATGGACAAGGTCAACGCCAAGCTGGGCACCGACTACAAGCTGTTCAACTACTACGGCGCTCCCGACGCCGACCGCGTGATCGTTGCGATGGGCTCCATCTGCGACGTGGCCGAGGAAGTCATCGACTACCTGACCGCCAAGGGCGAGAAGGTCGGCCTGGTGAAGGTCCGCCTGTACCGTCCGTTCGTAGCTTCCAAGCTGCTGGAGGCCATCCCCGCCACCGCCACCAAGATCGCCGTGCTGGACCGCACCAAGGAGCCGGGCAGCCTGGGCGAGCCTCTGTTCCTGGACGTTGCCGCCGCTCTGCGCGAGGCCGGCAACACCGCCACCCTGATCGGCGGCCGCTACGGCCTGGGCAGCAAGGACACTCCTCCCTCCAGCGTGTTCGCTGTGTATGAGGAGCTGGCCAAGGACGCCCCCAAGGCCCGCTTCACCCTGGGCATCAACGACGACGTCACCTACCTGTCCCTGGAAGAGAAGCCCGCGCCCAACACCGCGGCCGAAGGCACCAAGGAGTGCAAGTTCTGGGGTCTGGGCGGCGACGGCACCGTTGGCGCCAACAAGAACAGCACCAAGATCATCGGTGACCACACCGACAAGTATATCCAGGCCTACTTCCAGTACGACTCCAAAAAGACCGGCGGCGTGACCATCAGCCACCTGCGCTTCGGCGACAAGCCCATCAAGAGCCCGTACTACATCAACAAGGCCGACTTCGTTGCCTGCCACAACCCCTCCTACGTTGTGAAGGGCTACAAGATGGTGCAGGATGTGAAGCCCGGCGGCGTGTTCATGATCAACTGCCAGTGGTCCGACGAGGAGCTGGCCCATCATATGCCCGCCGAAGCCAAGCGCTACATCGCGCAGAACAACATCCAGCTGTACACCATCAACGCCATCGACAAGGCTGTGGAGATCGGTCTGGGCAAGCGCACCAACACCATCCTGCAGTCCGCCTTCTTCGCCCTGGCCGGCGTGCTGCCCCGTGAGGACGCCATCGCCTACATGAAGCAGGCCGCCGAGAAGTCCTTCGCCAAGAAGGGCCAGGCCATCGTGGAGATGAACTGGAAGGCCATCGACGCCGGCTTCGACGCCTACCACAAGGTGGAGGTCCCCGCCGACTGGGCCACCGCCGAGGACAACGCCCCCGCCGTGGAGCTGAAGGGCAACCCCGCCACCGTGAAGATGGTGAAGGAGATCCTGGAGCCGGTTGGCAAGATGGACGGCGACAGCCTGCCTGTTTCCGCCTTCGTGGACCATGTGGACGGCCAGTTCGAGCAGGGCGCTTCCGCCTACGAGAAGCGCGGCGTTGCCGTGACCGTTCCCGAGTGGAACCCCGATACCTGTATCCAGTGTAACCAGTGTGCGTTCGTATGTCCGCATGCCACCATCCGTCCCTTCGCCCTGACCGCCGCCGAGGTGGAGGCCGCTCCGGCTGCTCTGAAGGGCAAGAAGATGAACGGCAAGGGCTGCGAGGAGTACACCTTTGCGATGACCGTGTCCCCGCTGGACTGCATGGGCTGCGGCGTCTGCGTGAACGTATGTCCCACCGCTGCCAAGGGCACCCTGAAGATGGTTCCGCAGGAGAGCCAGGCTGCCCAGCAGGAAGTGTTCGATTACTGTGTGGAGAACATCCGCAAGAAAGACGGCATGATGAGCGAGACCAGCGTGAAGGGTTCTCAGTTCAACCAGCCGCTGCTTGAGTTCTCCGGCAGCTGCGCCGGCTGTGCCGAGACCAGCTATGCCCGCCTGATCACCCAGCTGTTCGGCGAGCGTATGTTCATCTCCAACGCCACCGGCTGCTCCTCCATCTGGGGCGGTCCCGCTGCCACCTCTCCCTACACCACCAACAAGGTCAGCGGCCACGGTCCCGCCTGGGCGAACAGCCTGTTCGAGGACAACGCCGAGCACGGTCTGGGCATGTACCTGGGCCAGAAGACCATCCGCGAGCGCCTGATCGCCGAGGTGGAGACCCTGAAGGACTCCGACGACGCCGCCCTGAAGGCTGCCGTGGAGCAGTACCTGGCCACCGTTGAGGATGGCAAGGCCAACGGTCCCGCCACCGAGGCCCTGGTTGCCGAGCTGGAGAAACACGCCGACTGCGACACCTGCAAGGATCTGCTGGAGAACAAGCAGTACCTGTCCAAGAAGAGCGTGTGGATCTTCGGCGGCGACGGCTGGGCCTACGACATCGGCTTCGGCGGCCTGGATCATGTGCTGGCTTCCGGCGAGGATGTCAACGTCATGGTCTTCGACACCGAGGTGTACTCCAACACCGGCGGCCAGGCTTCCAAGGCCAGCCAGATCGGCCAGGTGGCGCAGTTCGCCGCTGCCGGCAAGGCCATCGGCAAGAAGAGCCTGAGCGAGATCGCCATGAGCTACGGCTATGTGTACGTGGCCCAGATCGCGATGGGCGCCGACCAGAACCAGACCATGAAGGCTCTGGTGGAGGCCGAGAGCTACCACGGTCCTTCCCTGATCATCGGCTACGCTCCCTGCGAGATGCACGGTGTGAAGGGCGGCATGACCAACTGCCAGGCCGAGATGAAGAAGGCTGTGCAGGCCGGTTACTGGAACATGTTCCGCTTCGATCCGCGCAAGAAGGCCAACGGCGAGAACCCGTTCACCCTGGATTCCAAGCCCGCCACCGCGGATTACAAGGAGTTCATCGAGAGCGAGACCCGCTACAGCCGTCTGCAGCGCGCCTTCCCGGATCGCGCCAACGAGCTGTTCGATCTGGCCGCCAAGAAGAGCGCCGAGCGCTACGAGTACCTGCAGAAGCTGGTCAAGCTGTACGAGTAATTTTCGCGAAATTGCCCGCACGCGCAGCCTCTGAACGGAGCGCATAATAGGGCCCCCCGCCGTTTCCGGAAACGGCGGGGGGCTTTTTGTGTGCAAAAGCCTTCCCCCGGCGGGGGAAGGTGCCCCAAAGGGGCGGATGAGGGGGAATCTGACAAGGGCTGCGCGCCCCCGCAGGGGGATACAGGAGCGGTTTGGCCCTCCCCTCATCAGCCGCCGTACGGCGGCAGCTTCCCCCCCCAGGGGGGAAGCCAACGGCACCGAAAGCCCCCCAAAAAGACAAAAACCACCGCCCGCCCCGGTCTTGCCCGGAGCGGGCGGTGGTTTTCTGCATCGGGAAAAGATACGGCGATCGCCGCGATCCGTCCCGGGATCTCGGTTTGCGGGCCGGCGGCTCAGATCTGTTCGTCGTCGAGGCTGTCGTCGTCGCCCAGCAGCTCGCCCACGCGCATCCGGCGCTGGGCCTTGGCCTCCTCCACCTGCCGGTGGATCATCTCCTTCACCTCGCGCGGCTGCTTGATGTTTTTCAGCACCAGCTCCGGCAGGCTCTTGTCGGACGAGATCACCTTCACGCTGCCCACTCCAAAGATGCGCTGCCCCAGCGTGATGTTCAGCCCGATGTCCCGCACGCGGTAGAGCAGGATCTCGTCCTGGCGCAGGTTCAGCAGCCCTGTCTCCAGAAACAGGCGGTCCTCGCTGAGAAAATAGCGGGTAAAGGTGAGCGGCAGGCCGCACACGCGCTTGCGGTCCTTCCACAGAAACTCCAGTTTGTCCGGCATGGTCAAACGCCTCCCTCTCGGTTTTTCTCCAGTATAGCACGCCCGGCCCAAAACCGCCACCCCCCGCGCCGCGATTGTGTGCAAAAATCCGGCCCGGATATGGTATAATGAAAAGGCGGGCGCTTGTCCGCCCGCTCCATTTCAAACAAGGAGGACCCCCTGTATGAAGAAGATCCGCTGGCGTTCTCTTGCCGCCGACCTCGCCTGTGACGTGGCGGGCAGCATCCTGTTTGCCATGGGCATCGTCACCTTTGCCTCCAAGGCGGAGTTTGCCCCCGGCGGTATCAGCGGTCTGGCGCTGCTGGTCAACCACTTTGTGCCCATCCCCATCGGCATCGGCACCCTTTTGCTGAACGTCCCCATCATTCTGGTGAGCTACCCGCTGCTGGGACGCAGCTTTTTCCTCAAAAGCATCCGCACCATGATCGTCTCCACCTTCTTCCTCGACGTGGTGTTCCCCGCCCTGCCCGTCTACGACGGCAACCGGCTGATGGCCGCGATCTTTTCGGGTGTTTGCATGGGCGCGGGATTGAGCATCATCTATATGCGGGGCTCCTCCACCGGCGGACAGGACTTCCTCATCCACGCCGCCAAGCGCAAATTCCCGCACATCAGCTTCGGGCAGCTCGTAATGGTGATGGACGGCGCGGTCATCCTGGCCGGCTGGCCGGTGTTCAGCGATGTGGACGCGGTGCTGTACGGCATCGTGTCGGTGGCCGCCATCACCGTCGTGATGGACAAGATCATGTACGGCGCCGGCAGCGGCAAGCTGGTGGTGATCGTGACCGACTACGGCCTGGAGGCCGCCCGGCGCATCGGCGACGAGCTGGACCGCGGCTCCACGATGGTCAAGGCGATGGGCACCTATTCCGGCACAGATAAGCAGCTGCTGCTCTGCGCCTGCTCCAACCGGGAGGCCTACAAGGTCACCGCCATCGTCCACCAGCTGGACAAAAGCGCGATGGTGATGGTGTGCGAGGCCAGCGAGGTGTACGGCGAGGGCTTCCGCCTGCCCGACGCCCACTGACGCCCTCCGGTGCACCAAAAATGCATAGGCCCGCCGGGCGCTGGGCGGGCGTGGTCATGCCAACAACTTTATGGATATGCGCCGTCTGCCCCGGGTATACCCGTTGTAATTCCACAGAAAATGTTGAAAACTCGGTGGAAAGTGTTAACAACTTCGATTTTCGGGGCGTATTTTCCACAATTGATACTGCGTATCGGAAAATGTTCATAACTTGTTGTTGAATTTGCGGGCGCGGTTTTGTATAATAAATCCAATTTGCTGCTGTCCGGACCGTCCGGACGAAACCGAAACAATTGTGCAGATGCCGCCCGGAGAGAAGCTCCCGGCGGCGGGAAAGGGGAAAAAACCATCATGTGGCTGAACCGTCTGGAGTACAAGCTGGGGCGCTATCGCATGCCCAACCTCATCATCGGCATCATCATCGGGCAGGTGGTGCTGTTCATCCTGGCCACCGCCATGCCGGGGCTGGTGCTGGAATATGCGCCGCTCACCCGCAGCGGCCTGTTCCACCTGCAGCTGTGGCGGCTGCTGACCTTTGTGTTCATCCCGCAGTCCTTCAACGCCATCAACCTGCTGTTTGAGCTGTACCTGCTGTATTTCATCGGCACCGCCCTGCAGAGCGCCTGGGGCATGTTCCGCACCAACGTGTATCTGGTGTGCGGCATGCTGGCCGCCGTGGCGGCCTGCCTTTTGTGCGGCTGGGGCACGGCGAACTATCTGTATATCTCGCTGTTCATGGCCTTTGCGGTGCTGTTCCCCGAGCAGCGGCTGCTGCTGTTCTTCTTCATCCCGGTGAAGGTGAAGTGGCTGGGCTGGATCGCCGCCGCCATCCTGCTGCTGCAGCTGATCGTGGGCAGCTGGGGCGTGAAGGTGAACGTGCTTCTGTCGCTGGTGAACTTCGCGCTGTTCTTCGGCAGGGGCGCCGTGCAGCAGGCGCGCGGCGAGATCCAGGCCTATAAGCGCCGCCGCCAGTGGCGCGACGCCAACCGCCGCTGGAACGGCTGAAGGGCAAAGTTTTGGAAAAACGCCCCGCTGTGGTGGAAATCGACGCGGTTTTGTGGTACAATGGTAGACAAATCCAAACCCGGGGAGGCTGCTGTATCATGAAACTCATCACTGCCATCGTCAACAAAGAGGATTCCAAGGCCGTCTGCAACGCGCTCATCAAGGGCGGGTTCTCGGTCACACGGCTGTCCACCACCGGCGGCTTTCTGATGGCCGGCAACATGACCCTGCTGATCGGCACCGAGGACGAAAAGGTGGACGAATGCATCAACCTGATCGCCTCCTGCTCCAAGCAGCGCGTGGAGGTCGTCCCCAGCACCGCCAGCTATGGCATCGGCGTCACCACGGCCTATCCGCTGCAGGTGACGGTGGGCGGCGCCACCATCTTCGTCACCAACGTCGAGCGATTCGAAAAGCTGTGATGCTGGACCGTGTCGCGGGCAACGCCGCGGCGATGGAAGCCGTAAAAGCCGCCCTTGCACAGGGGCGGCTTTCCCATAGTGTGCTGCTGCTGGGCGAGGAGGGCGCCGGCGCGGGGTTCTGCGCGCGGTGCCTGGCGGCCGACTGGCTGTATCCCGAAGGCGGCGCCGCCGCCGAGGCGGTGGTGCGCGGAGAGGGCGCCGAATGCCTCTCGGTGCGCGCCGAGAACAAGAGCAACACCATCTCGGTGGACCAGGTGCGCCGGGTGCGCCGCGAGGTGTACAACACGGCGCTGTCGGCCAAAGGGCGGGCGGTGATCTTCTACGCCGCCCACCGGATGCAGGCCGAGGCGGCCAACGCCCTGCTCAAGGTGCTGGAGGAGCCGCCGGCCGGCGTGCTGTTCCTGCTCACCGCCACAACGCCCGCCGCCGTGCTGCCCACCATCCGCAGCCGGTGCGCGGCGGTGCAGCTGTCTGCCCTGCCGGAGGAGGAGTGCGCCGCCTTTGTGGAACGGGCGCGGGCGTGCTGTAAGGACGCGGGGTTTTTGTCGGCGGTGTACGGCGGGCGGATCGGGTGCGTGCTGCGCTGCATCGACGACCCCTCCCGCCGCGCGGTGCTGGACGACGCGCTGGCGGCGGCGCGGTGCGCGGCCGAGAGCGACGGCTACCGCCTGGCGGCGCTGCTGGCCGGCTATGAGAAGCGGAAGGCCGACGCGCTGACCCTGCTGGACGATCTGCGCGCGGTGTGCGGCGCGGTGGTGCGCGGCGAACAGGCGGCCGGCCTGACCGCCGCCCAGGCCGCGGCGGCGGCGCGCGAAGCCGGCTGGGCGATGGGCCTTCTGCAGGCCAATGTGAACGACAAGCTGGTGTTTTCCTGTTTGGCGGCGCGGCTGTGCCGCTGACTGTCCTGCCCCAACTTTTGCCGCGGGCTTTGCAGGGCTGATTGTTTTGCCGCGCGCGGCCGCGGACAAGGATGTTTCCCCTATGGCAACTGTGATCAGTGTACGATTCAAACCGGCGGGCAAGGCCTATTTCTTCGACCCCGGCGCGCTGGAGATCCAAAAAGGCGAATATGTCATCGTGGACACCGCCCGCGGCACCGAGTGCGGCGAGGTGGTGGCGGGATGCCACCAGGTGCCGGACGCCAGCGTGGTGCGCCCGCTCAAGACGGTGGTGCGCATGGCCGACAGCGTGGACGTGCGCCGCATGCGCCAGAACCGCGCCGACGAGGAAAAGGCGTTCGCCATCTGCGAAGAGCGCATCCGCAAGCACAAGCTGGAGATGAAGCTGGTGGAGGTGGAGTATCTGCTGGACCGCTCGAAGATCCTGTTCTACTTCACCGCCGACGGCCGCATCGACTTCCGCGAGCTGGTGAAGGATCTGGCGGGCGTGTTCCACACCCGCATCGAGCTGCGCCAGATCGGCGTGCGGGACGAGAGCAAGATGCTGGGCGGCCTCGGGATCTGCGGCCAGCCCTTCTGCTGCAGCCGCTTTCTGAACGATTTCCAGCCGGTGTCCATCAAGATGGCCAAGGAGCAGGGGCTGTCGCTGAACCCCACCAAGATCTCGGGCAGCTGCGGACGCCTGATGTGCTGCCTGGCCTACGAGCAGAAGGCGTATGAATACCTCAACCGCATCACCCCGCAGGTGGGCAGCGAGGTGAAAACGCCGGACGGCGTGGGCACCGTCACCGAGGTGAACCTCATCAGCGGATACCTGAAGGTGCGTCTGGAAAAGGGCGACACCATCCAGGCGCGCTACTACAAGCGCAGCGACTGCACCTACATCCGGGGCGGACGCCGCGCCCCCCAGCCCCCCGACCCCGAGGACGAATGAGCGCCCTGCGCCCGGACCTGCTGTCCGGGCGTTTTTGGTTGGCGGAAGGCGGCGCCGGTCTGCCGAAAAAATCGCCCTTTTTGCACATCTGCAAAGCACATTTGCAAGATGCGGACGATTGTGCAAATCAAAAATCGCTTTTTGTATTGGAAAATCGGCCGCGAAACGATACAATGAAAGTATCAAATGCGCAGGCCGCATCCGGCGGCTGCGAACAACATATGAAACAGGAGGCAACCACTATGAAAAAACCGATTCTGGTCGTTCTGGCAGCAGGTATGGGCAGCCGTTACGGCGGCCTGAAGCAGATCGATCCCGTTGGCCCCAACGGCGAGGTCATCATCGACTACTCCATCTTCGACGCCCGCCGCGCCGGCTTCGAGACCGTTGTGTTCATCATCAAGCACGAGATCGAGGACGCCTTCAAGGCCGCCATCGGCGACCGTCTGTCCAAGGTGATGGAGGTGCGCTATGCCTTCCAGCAGCTGGACGACCTGCCCGAAGGCTTCACCGTGCCCGAAGGCCGCGAGAAGCCCTGGGGCACCAGCCATGCCATCCTGGCGGCCCGCGACGTGATCGACGCCCCCTTCGCTGTGATCAACGCCGACGACTACTATGGCCCCGAGGCCTTCCAGGTCATCTACGACTACCTGTCCACCCACAGCGACGACGACAAGTACCGCTACGCCATGGTGGGCTACCTGCTGAAGAACACCGTCACCGAGAACGGCCATGTGGCCCGCGGCGTCTGCGTGGAGAACCCCGACCACACCCTGGCCGACGTGACCGAGCGCACCAAGATCGCCACCTACGAGGGCGGCATCCACTTCACCGAGGACGACGGCGCCACCTGGACCGACCTGCCCGAGGACACCCTGGTCTCCATGAACCTGTGGGGCTTCGGCGCCAGCGTGGTCCCCGAGATCCAGAACCGCTTCGCCGCCTTCCTGGAGGCTTCCCTGCCCACCAACCCGCTGAAGTGCGAATACTTCCTGCCGCTGGTCGTCAGCCAGCTGATCGCCGAGGGCAAGGCCACCGTGCAGGTGCTGCGCAGCCACGACAAGTGGTACGGCGTGACCTATAAAGAGGACAAGCCCACCGTTGTGGCCGCCATCCGCGAGAAGATCGCCAGCGGCCTGTATCCCGAGAACCTGTGGGGGGAGGCGTGAATCATGGCTTTGAAACCGGCTGAGGAAATGCTGAACGAGGCCCTGGCCGCCTGGAACTGGGGCGGCACCGTCGTGGGCGCCGTGCGCTACGGCGCCGGCCACATCAACGACACCTTTTGCGTCTACACCCAGACCGCCGAGGGCGACTGCGTGCGCTTCATCCTGCAGCGCATCAACACCAACACCTTCACCGACCCCGCCGGCCTGATGGAGAACATCTGCGGCGTGACCGGGTTCCTGCGCAAGAAGATCGAGGAAAAGGGCGGCGACGTTGCCCGTGAGACCATGAACGTGGTCCCCACCGCCGACGGCAAGCCCTACTACGCCGATACCAACGGCGGCGCCTGGCGCGTGTACACCTTCGTGGAGGGCACCGTCTGCCTGCAGAAGGTGGAGAGCCCCGACGACTTCTATGCCAGCGCCTATGCGTTCGGCCAGTTCCAGCAGCTGCTGGCCGACTATCCCGCCAGCACCCTGCACGAGACCATCGCCCGCTTCCACGACACCGCCAACCGCTACGCCAACTTCGAGAAGGCGCTGGAAGCCGACGTGTGCGGCCGCGCCAAGGACGTGCAGGCCGAGATCGAGTTCGTGAAGGCGCACAAGGCCGACTGCAGCTACATGGTGGACCTGCTGGCCGCCGGCAAGCTGCCGCTGCGCGTGACCCACAACGACACCAAGCTGAACAACATCCTGATGGACAAGGCCACCCGCCAGGGCATCTGCGTGATCGACCTGGATACCGTTATGCCCGGCCTGGCCGCCAACGACTACGGCGACTCCATCCGCTTCGGCGCCAACGACTGCGCCGAGGACGAGAAGGACCTGACCAAGGTGAACTTCAGCCTGCCCCTGTTCGAGACCTACACCAAGGGCTTCCTGGCGGCCTGCGGCAGCGCCCTGACCGACCTGGAGAAGGAGACCCTGCCCTGGGGCGCCAAGCTGATGACCCTGGAGTGCGGCATCCGCTTCCTGACCGACTATCTGGAGGGCGACCACTATTTCAAGGTCCACCGCGAGGGCCACAATCTGGATCGCTGCCGCACCCAGTTCAAGCTGGTGCGCGACATGGAGGCCGCCTGGGACGAGATGGCCGCCATCGTGAAAAAGTACAGCTGATCCCGCTTTCTGCACAAGCGACGGAACACGTTTTGCAGACCTTCCCCTCTGCCCGCCCGGCAGGGGGGATTTTTTTGCGCCAAAACCGGGCATTTGTGGACGGCCATACGCATGTTTTGTCTGGAAATCGCGCCGGGGACGTGGTATAATGGGGGCAGATGTAATCCTTCCCCCAAGATAATCCAAAGGAGATAACCGTATGAGCGAGTATGTTCTGTTTACCGATTCCAATACCGACCTGCCCGCCGACCTGGTGCAGCAGCTGGATCTCTCGGTGATCCCGATGCTGTTCGAGATGGACGGCAAGAGCTATTACAATTATCCCGACAACCACGAGATGGACCCGAAGGAGTTCTATGCGGCGCTGCGCGGCGGCAAGGTGTGCACCACCAGCCAGGTGTCGCCCAGCCGCTTCGACGAGATCTTCTCCCCGGTGCTGGAAAGCGGCAGGGACATCCTGTACCTGTGCTTTTCGTCGGGCCTGTCCGGTACCTACAACACCAGCCGTCTGGCGGTGGAGGAGCTGCGCGAAAAGTTCCCCGACCGCAAGATCCGCACGGTGGACACGCTGGCCGCCAGCATGGGACAGGGTCTGCTGGTATATCTGGCCGCCAAGAAGCGCCAGGAGGGCATGGGCCTCGACGAGCTGGGCGACTGGGTGGAGGAGAACCGCCTGAAGCTGTGCCACTGGTTCACGGTGGATAATCTGATGTTCCTCAAGCGCGGCGGCCGTGTGAGCGGTGCGGCGGCGGTGATGGGCACCATGCTGGGCATCAAGCCGGTGCTGCACGTGGACGACGAGGGTCACCTCATCCCGATGGAGAAGGTGCGCGGACGCCGCGCCAGTCTGGACGCGCTGGTGAAGCACATGCAGGCCACCGCCATCCGGCCCGCCGAGCAGACGGTGTTCATCAGCCACGGCGACTGCCAGGCCGACTGCGACTATGTGGCCCAGCAGCTGCGCGAGAAGCTGGGCGTGAAGGAGATCGTCACCAGCTACATCGGCCCGGTGATCGGCGCGCATTCCGGCCCTGGCACGGTGGCGCTGTTCTTCGTGGGCGAGAAGCGCTGATAGGTGAAGAAGAAAAACAACGCGGCCCCCTCTCCCGTTTTCCCGGGAAAGGGGGCCGCGTTTTGTGCGGGGATGGATTTGGGGAGGGCGCGCCGCTTGCGCCGGACTCGCCCTCCACCGCCCCGTACCGGGACACCTCCCCCGCCGGGGGAAGGCCTCCGATACCGTTGGCTTCCCCCCTGGGGGGAAGCTGCCGCCTGCGGTTCACAGCGGGGTTTCATATCCGTATTCACACAGGGTGAGGGTGTCGTCAATGACTTCCTGATACACACCGCCGGCACGCAAAAATCCGTTCTTCTCGTACAGGCGGATGGCGGGACGATTCTCCTGCACCACAAACAGCCGCAGCTGCTGTGCACCCTGTGCCTGTGCGGTCTGCCGCGCCAGCGTCAGCATCCGGCTGCCTATGCCCTGCCCGGCATAGACCGGTGATACGGCAAGCCGGTCGAGATACAACGCGCTTCCTTGTCCGATCCATTGCACGGCGGCAGCGCCATCAGCATCCCTGCACAGTGCAAAGGCCGCTGCCAGAGAAGATCCGTCCAACAATATATACAGCGCGCCGTTCCGGATATCACCCTCCAGCGCGCAGACGGGATATACATCGTCCCAGATGTCCAGTCCGTCCGCCCGCATCCGGTCCACCACCGCGCGGTACATCTCCCGCAGCGCGGGCAGGTCGGACGATTCGGCGGCGCGGAACATAAGCGAACTCATTCCAGCTCCCCCGCAAAGGCCATCACGGCCGCCAGCGCCGCCACCGGCGCCGTCTCGCAGCGCAAAATGCGCGGCCCCAGCCCGATGGTCGCCGCGCCCGCGGCGGCGGCACGGGCGGCCTCCTCCTCCGAGAAGCCCCCCTCCGCGCCGGTGATGATGGCGATGTTCTGCCCTTTTTCCACCAGACGGGAGAGCGGTTCTCCCCCGCCCTCGTAGCACAGCAGCGCGCGGTCGTATCCCGCAAGCTCGTCCAGCATCTGGGCAAAGGTGCGCGGCAGCTCCACCGTGGGCAGAATGCCGCGCCCGCTCTGCTTGGCCGCCTCGGCCGCGATGCGGTTGTAGCGGACGTTCTTCTCCGGCTCCTTCTTGGGCTGCACCACGCAGTAGCGGCTGAAGAACGGCACGATCCGCACCGCGCCCAGCTCCACGCCCTTCTGGATGATCCACTCCAGCTTGTCCTGCTTGGGATAGCCCACATATAAGGTCACCCGGGTGGACGGCTCGGCGGCCGACGCGCGGCGCTCCAGGATCTCCAGCTCCACCCGGTCGGGGCTGGCCAGCGTCACCCGGGCGTCGGCGTCGGTGCCCGCGCCGTCGCACAGGATCACCTCGTCGCCCGGCTTCGCCCGCATCACCTTCGCCAGATGCTTCGCCTCGTCCCCTTCCAGCAGGGCGGTGTCCCCCGCCAGCGAGGGGCAGAAATACCGGTGCGGCATATCAGCCCTCCTTTGCGGTGCAGACCAGCGCCACCCATCCGCGCAGCTCGTGCACCTCGTCCACCGACAGCCCCGCCTTCTCGATCGCCTCGATCACCTCGTCGCGGCGGGTGTCGATGATGCCGCTGGCGATGAAGACGCCGCCGTCCGCCAGCAGCGCCGGAACGTGCGGGCAGAGGCTGATGATGGCGGCCGCCACGATGTTGGCCGTGATGATGTTGTATGTGCCGCTGGCCTTGTCGGACAGATCGCCCACCAGCACCTGCAGCCTGTCCGCCACGCCGTTCAGCTGTGCGTTCTCCCCGGCGGTGCGCACGCACATCGGGTCGATGTCCACCCCTTCGGCGCTCTCTGCGCCCAGCAGCAGCGCCGCGATGGCCAGGATGCCGCTGCCGGTGCCGATGTCCAGCATCCGCTCGCCGCCCTGCACCAGGCGGTCCAGCTGGGCCAGGCACAGGCTGGTGGTCTCGTGGGTGCCGGTGCCGAACGCCATGCCCGGGTCCAGGCGGATCACCTTGCGGCTGCCGGTGTACTCCTCCCAGCTGGGGCAGACCGCCAGCCGGCTGCCGATCTCCATCGCGTGGTAGTATTTTTTCCAGGCCGTCTCCCACTCCTCCTGCTCCACGCCCGAAAGCTCCAGCGTGTAGGGGGTCTCGGCGGCGGTGAGGCGGCTGTTCAGCAGGTCGGTCACCTCGGCGGGGTTCTCGTCCGGCGACAGGTACATGTGCACCGTCACATGCTCGCGGTCCTTGTCCAGCAGGTCCTGCTCGATCAGGTCCACATGCGCGATGGCCTGCACCTGCTCCTCCAGGTCGGCGTAGTCCTCGATATAGATGCCGCCGCCCGAGATGCCGGTGGCGATGGCTTCGGCCGTGTCGGCCCATTGGCGGGGCACGGTGATCTTCAGGTCGGTCCATTCCATAACAGCT
>DGYMR06203__coassemble_747_pt1 | contig 33072 bp, 28 predicted proteins | sample DGYMR06203__metabat2_high_PE_003 | metagenome-assembled genome bin DGYMR06203
TTCTTTGATATTGTTTAATTTTCAAGGTCCTGTGCGCTGTTCGCTCATCGCTGACAGCCTGTTTATTATATCATGCTCGGCTTTGTTTGTCAAGCACTTTTTTCAAACTTTTTTGAAGTTCGTTTCAGGCGATTCAGTTTTTGAGGTCCGGCGCGCTGCTCTCTCGAAGCAGCTTGCTTATTATACCAACACGCCCCGCAATTGTCAACACATTTTTTCAGGTTTTTTTGATTTTTTTCGGGGTTCTTTTTACGGGAGGGTTTCCTACTTATTATATATAGAAAAGCAGCCGCCCCGAAGGGCGGCTGCCGCTTTCTGCCTTCTTGCCGGACTCGACCTCATCCGCTTCCTTGTGGGGGCGCCTTCCCCTGCCGGGGGAAGCTGGCGCGGATGCGCCTGATGAGGGGAGGGCTTACCCGTCCGCACACACCTCCGCAAAAACGCGGTTCCACCAAGCGGGAAAGGCTCGGCGCTTGTTCCAAAGCGCCGGGCCTTCTCTGGTTTTTGTGCCGGTCACAGATCGTCGGCGTCCTGCTGGGGCGTTTCCCAGGGGTTGTCGGGGCGTCCGGTATAGCTGCCGTCCGGGTCGGTGTGGATGGGTGCGGTCTGCTCGGCACGGCGGCCGGGCTGGCCGGGCAGACGGCGCGGGGTCTGGTTGGTTCCTGTGGGAAGCATCGCGCATCCCTCCTTTCACCTCCAGTGTTCCCCGGCCGCGGCCGATGTATACCGCGAATATCCCGCCCCGCCGCCGCCCACACTGGTATGCGGGAACGTGCCGTGCAAAGGAGTGATGTGATATGTCGCGTACCCGTGCGTTTTTTTGCGGATTCTGCCTGACGGCGGCGGTGCTGGTGCCGCTGATCGGCTGTATTTTGCTGCTGCGCGAGACCACCGTGCCCTCCGCCTCGCAGGCGGGAGCGGAGGCCTCGGGCGTGCCGCTGGCGCTGCCCGGCCCGCAGGACGCCCTGACCTGCCTTGTGATCAGCAGCGGCGAGGAGGACACCGGCTTTCTGCTGGTGCGGCTGGACGCCGCCGCCAGCCGTCTGGCGGTGCTGGGGCTGCCTGCCCAGACGGCGGTGCTGTCGCCGGAGGGGGGCGCGGTGCTGCTGAGCGAAGCGCTGGACAGCGCCGGGCCCGCCCGCGCCGCCGAACTGCTGAGCGCCACGCTGGCCATCCCGATCGACCGCTATCTGCTGGCCGATTCCTCCCGCCTGGCCGACGCCTGCGAGGATTTCGGCGCGGCGAGCGTGAACCTGTCCGGCTTCTCGGTGCCGGAGGCGCAGACCCAGGTGGGGCAGGCGCCGGTGCGCACCCTGCTGCCGGCACAGGTGGAGGGGGCGCTGGCCGAATGGGACCTCCCCGCCGACCAGCAGGCCAAACTGCTGGCCGCGGTGACGGCGGAGTTCCTCTCGGCCGCCATCCGCACCGACCCGGTCCTGCCCGCCGAGGCGCTGCGCACCCTCAGCAGCCACATGACCAGCAACATGGACGGCAACGACATCGCGCTGGTGGAGCGGGTGTGCACCTTCCTGGCGCGCAGCGGCGCCGAGGCCGACTGGGACACGCTGCCGGGGCGGATGCAGGCAGGCCGCTTTGAGCTGGACGACACCGCGCCCGACGCCGCGGCCGAACTGCTGGGGGCGGCCGTCTCCAGCGGGGAGGAGCCGGAAGCCTCGGCGCTGCCCGGCACGGCCGGACCCGCCTCAGACTCCTGACTGCGCCCCGAAATAGCGGGTGGGGGTGATGCCCATCTTTTTGAAAGTGTTTTCAGAAAATTTCTGGTACAATATTCCACAACAAATACCGCAAAGGAGATGCCCCACCATGACCCAGCGCGAAAACCTGCTGGCGCTTCTGCGCCGCCAGCCCCATGAATTTGTGCCGGTGGAATTTATGCTGTGCCCCAGTCTGATCGAAGACTACCGCCGGGAGGAACACCAGCCCGACCTGTCCTATGAGGATTATTTCCACCTGCCCTGGCGCCGGGTGGGAGACCTTGTGCCCGACGACACCGACCTGTCCCGCTTTGAAAAATACCACGAAGGCCGCCTGAACGACCGGGTGACCATCGACGAGTGGGGCGTGGGGCACGAGTCTACCCCCACCTCGATGCACATGACCAAGATGCTCTTCCCGCTGGGCGAAGCGGAGGACGTGCAGGACATCCTGGACTATCCGCTGCCCACCTATTCGCTGAAAAACAACGCCGAACTGGCCGGCCGTGTGCAGGCGCTGCACGACCGGGGCCTGGCCTCGGTGGGCAACATGCAGTGCACCATCTGGGAGACCTCGTGGTACATCCGCGGCATGGAGAACCTGATGATGGACATGATCGCCGACGAGGAGATGGCCGCCGCCATCCTCGACCGCGTCACCGAGATGAGCACCCAGCGCGCGCTGCTGTATGCGAACGCCGGCTGCGACATCCTGTTCCTGGGCGACGACATCGGCATGCAGCACAGCATCATGATGAGCCGCGAGCTGTACACCACCTGGATCCAGCCCCGCCTGAAAAAGCTGATCGCCGCCGTGAAGGCGGTGCGGCCGGACATCATCGTGTTCTACCACTCCTGCGGCTACATCGAGCCGCTGATCGACGACCTGATCGACGCCGGCATCGACGTGCTGAACCCCATCCAGAGCGAGTGCATGGACTTCGCCGAGATCTATGAAAAATACCACGACCGGCTGGTGTTCCACGGCACCATCGGCACCCAGACGGTGATGCCCTTCGGCACGCCCGAGCAGGTGCGCGCCGAGGTGTGGAAGAACCTCGACATCGCCAAGGACGGCGGGCTGTTCGTGGCGCCCACCCATCTGCTGGAGCCGGAAGTGCCCTGGCAGAACATCCTCGCCTATGTGCAGGCCTGCCGCGAATATCCGCTGCACCGCTGAAAAACGCCTTCCTTTTCCATTTTCATAGCAAACGGCCGGGACCGCCCTCTGCGCGCATAACGAGGGCGGTCCCGGCCGTTTTTTTCCAGAACAGCGCATATTTTTCCGTGCGATGCAAATACTACCAGTACCGATATTTGCATTTGGAGGAACGGATATGAAAGCCACAGGCATCGTAAGACGAATCGACGATCTGGGACGGGTGGTGATCCCCAAGGAGATCCGCCGCACCCAGCGCATCCGGGAGGGCGATCCGCTGGAGATTTTCCTCAGCCACGACGGCGAGGTGATCTTCCGCAAATATTCGCCGGTGGGCGAGCTGGCCCCGATGGCGGCGCAGTGCGGCGAGGTGCTGGCCAAAAACCTGGGCCTGGCGGTGCTGGTGTGCGACCGCGACCACATCGTGGCGGCGGCGGGGCCGGGCCGCAAGGAGTGCGAGGGGCAGCGCATCTCGCTGCCGCTGGAGCAGATGATGAGCGACCGGCGGTTCTATGCGCAGCGCCCGGGAGAGACCCTGTACCCCTGCGAGGGGGCGCCGCGCCCCATCCTGCTGGCTGCTCCGATCCTGGTGCAGGGCGACATCACCGGCGCGGTGGTGGTGCTGGCGGGGGAGGACGGCAGCGCCCCCGACGACTGCCGCCAGCAGCAGACCCGCCTCACCGCCGCCTTTCTGGCGCGGCATCTGGAGAGCTGAACCGGCGCGCCCATCCGCCTGTCGGGCGAGCGGCGGGTCTATGCAGACCGCAAGCCTTCCCCTGCCAGGGGAAGGCTTTTCCGTGCCGTTGGCTTCCCCCTGGGGGGAAGCTGCCGCCACAGGCGGCTGATGAGGGGAAGTCTCACGGTACCCGCCGGCTCTCCGCAAAAAGGGGAGCGCGCCCGCGGGCTGTTCGATCCCCCCGCCGGGTCTGTGCAGCGGGGATGGCTTCGACCTCATCCGGCGCTTCGCGCCACCTTCCCCTGGGGAAGGCTTGCCCGCACCGTGGGGTTTCGTTTATTCCAGTTCGAGGTCGATGGGGCGGTCGCGGTAGTAGTATTCGCGGTCGTGCGGGCCGATCGGCCGCAGCACCCGGCAGGGGTTTCCCACCGCCACCACGTTGGCCGGGATGTCCTTGGTCACCACGCTGCCCGCGCCGATGACGCTGTTCTCCCCGATGGTCACGCCCGGCAGCACGATGCAGCCCGCGCCCAGCCAGACGTTTGCGCCGATGTGGATGGGCAGGTTGAACTGCGCCACGTTCCGCCGCAGCTCCGGCTCCACCGGATGCCCGGCGGTGGCCAGCACCACGTTGGGGCCCATCATCACCCTGTCGCCCACATAGATGTCGCCGTCGTCCACCAGCGTCAGGTTGAAGTTGGCGTATACGCCGTTCCCAAAATGGACGTGCTTGCCGCCCCAGTTGGAGAAAAAAGGCGTTTCCAGATAGCAGTTTTCGCCGATCTCGGCAAACATCTCGCGCAGCAGCGCGGCCTTCTCCTCCAGATGGCTGGGCGGCAGCTGGTTGAAGGCAAACACTTTGTCCATCCGCTGCATCTGTTCGGCCTGCAGGCGCTCATCGGAGCAGTAGTAGAGCCGCCCTCCCTTCATGCGCTCGATCATCTCGGTGTATTCCATACGGCACCTCCTGGTTTGTTCTGGGTCTATTGTAGCCTTCCCGGCGGCAAAAGGCAAGGCGGTTTCAAAAAGAAAAAATCCTACCAAAAATCGCCGGATGCGTACAAGAACGCAATCGTGTGCCGCCGTATAATAATGGCAACAGGAACCCCCGAACAAACCAACACCAACATACAAGGATACAAGGAGTGCAGCAACAATGAACATGAAACAGTGGATGCAGCAGACGCTGGCCGCCCCGGCCAAAAAGGCGATGCCGGTGCTTTCCTTCCCCTCCACCCAGCTGCTGGGCGTGACCGTGCGCCAGCTGGTGGCCGACAGCGACCTGCAGGCCCGCGGCATGAAGCTGGTGGCCGACCGCGTGGACAGCGCCGCCGCCGTGAGCATGATGGACCTGTCTGTGGAGGCGGAGGCCTTTGGTTCCGCCATCCGTTTCTCGGACGACGAGGTCCCCACCGTCATCGACCAGATCGTCGAGACCCCCGAGCAGGCCGAGGCGCTGCAGGTGCCCGCCGTGGGCGCGGGCCGCACCGGCATCTATGTGGAGGCCATCCGCAAGGCCTGCACCCTGATCACCGACCGCCCGGTATTCGCCGGCGTGATCGGGCCGTTCTCGCTGGCCGGGCGTCTGATCGGCGTGTCCGACGCGATGATCCTGTGCTACGACGAGCCCGAGATGGTGCACACCGTGCTGCAGAAGGCCACCGATTTCCTGATCGCCTACATCAAGGCCTACAAAGAGGCGGGCGCCAACGGCTTTGTGATGGCCGAGCCTCTGGCCGGCCTGCTGCCCCCGGCGATGAACAGCGAGTTCTCGCTGCCCTATGTGAAACAGATCATCGACGCCACCGAGGACGACTCCTTCCTGGCCGCCTACCACAACTGCGGCAACGCCGTGCCCCAGCAGCTGGACGACCTGGCCGCCATGCACTTCTCGGTCTACCACATCGGCAACGCCACCCCGATGAAGCTGGCGCTGGAGCACCTCCCGGCCGACTGCCTCGTGATGGGCAACGTCGACCCGGCGGGCGAGTTCTGCAACGGCACCCCCGCATCCATCCGCACCGCCACCCGCAGCCTGCTGGAAGAGTGCAGCGTGCACTCCAACTTCGTGATCTCCTCCGGCTGCGACATCCCCCCCGCATCCAGCTGGGACAACATCGACGCCTTCTTCGACGAAGTGACCAGCTTCTACAAGCACTGATCTCCCCATAAAAAAACCGCCGGCCCCGCAGACAGGATTGCGGGACCGGCGGTTTCTCTTTTGCCGGGGACGTGTGTTCAAAGGGCCTTGTGCGCGCCGGATGAGGTCGAAGCTGTCCCGCGGGCAGCAGCTTTCGGCCGTGAGCGCAGCGCGCAGCGGCCGCTTTCCCCTCATCAGCCGCCTGCGGCGGCAGCTTCCCCCCCAGGGGGAAGCCAACGGTATCTAAAGCCTTCCCCAGCAGGGGAAGGTACCGCCGAAAGGCGGCGGATGAGGTCGAAGCCTTCCGGCCCCGCAAAGGCCGCCGTCGAAAGCCGCAGGGCCGCTCCCATTCGGGAGCGGCCCTGTGCTCGTATATTTTTATTCTTCGCCGGTCACGCCGTAGAAGAACTCGCGCAGGATCTTGGCGTTGGCGTCAAAGTCCACGCCGATCAGCTTGCGCCCGTCCACGCCCACGCTGTTCCAGCAGGTGTCGTCGGTGGGGATGGTCATCTGCTCCATCTGGGCGCCGTTCGCGATAAAGCCGGGCATCTCCAGCAGCAGAGAGGTGATCTCGCCTTTGGTGAGATTGGTCTGCACCATCGGGAGGATCTGGTTCAGCAGGCTGTCCAGCGTGACAAGATCCAGCCCCTTCACCTGGTTGATGGCCGCCTGCACCACCGTGCGCTGCCGCTCGATGCGCTGCCAGTCGCTGTCGATGGCGCGCAGGCGGGCGTAGGCCAGCGCAGTGGTTCCGTTCAGATGGTTCCAGCCCGGCTGCACGCGCTGCAGGCCGGAATTTGTGTTTTGGGCGTACTGGTCCAGCTCGTTGGCCTCCGCCTGGGTCAGGTTGATGTCCACGCCGCCGATGGTGTTGATGCCGTCCTGGAACACGTTGAAGTTCACGCGGATGTAGCGCTCCACGTCCAGCTTGAAGCACTCGCGCACCGTTTGCATCGTGAGGGCGGCGCCGCCGTAGCGGAAGGTGTGGGTGATCCAGTCGTCGTTGCGGCCGGGCACCGGCACGCCGATGCCGCGCTCGATGCTCACCAGCTTCATGGTGTGCTCCTTCGTGTTCAGGCTCAGCACCATGATCGCGTCGGCGCGGGCGTTGTCGCTGAAGGTGTTCGACCGCTCGTCGGTCCCCAGCAGCAGGATGTTCATCACGTTTTCATCCTTGTAGATCTCGCCGTCGGCGGGGTTGATCTCGTTGGGGCCGTCGGGCAGGTCCGGGAGGTCCAGCTCGTCGTTGTCCACCGGGTACACCGTGCTGGTGTCGATCTCGCGGCTGCCGTCGTCGTAGTTCAGCATATTCAGCTTGGTGACATAGTACAGCGCGCCGGCCGATACCAGCAGCAGAAGGATCGCCAGAATCACCGCCGCCACGATCAGCCATTTGCGCTTTTTGTTTGTTTTCGTCTGCATTTTCCTGCCTTCTTTCTGCGCCGCCTTTTGCGGCAGAAGTTTTGTCTGTAGATGGGGATAAAAGTCAAACGATGTCTATCTCATATATAATACTATATCACAAGCAGGATTTACAAGCCGAAAAAGGCCGAAAATCCATAAATTGCCTTTCTCTTTTTTGGCAAAAGATCAGCCGAACGCTTCCCCCGCTTCCCGCCAAAACAGCCGCGCGGCCTCCCTTGCAGACAGGGGGCCGCGCGGCTGGTTTTCGTTTTTTATCCTTGCTCGGCAAAGTAGAGCTGCATCTGCTTTTCCAGCTCGTCTGCCGCCTGCCGGGGCGTGAATTCGCCGGTGCGGCATTTTTCCAGGCAGTCGGCCAGCGTGCCGGTGAGAAGGTCGGGCAGCAGCAGCGGCTGGTCCAGTGCGCCGGCCAGCGCCAGCGGGTCGGCCAGGACGTTTTCGCGGCTGTCGTAGTTCTGGACCTCCTCCATCCGGCGCTGCCAGGCGTTGGCAAACCCGCTTTCCAGCACCGGCAGGCCGTCGCCCAGCGTGTAGTTCTGCACCTGCTCGCCCAGCATCGTCTGGATGAACTGCGCCGCCAGCTCCTTCTGCTGCGACGCCGCGCTGATCCCCGCCAGCACCCGCGGCGTCCACACGCCGGTCTGTGTGCCGGGCAGCGGCACCGCCTCCACCGGCACGCCGCGCAGCGCCGTGTTGCCCAGGGGCGTGAATTCGGTGAGGTCGGCGTAGCCGATGCGGGTCTGCCCGCTGCTGAACGAGAAGCTGGCGCCGCCGTCCACGCTTATCCCGGCCTGGCTCCCGTTGCCGCCCGCCGACAGCGCCGCGCTCGCTTCTTTTCCGTCGTTTTCGCCGGTGAAATAGACCCTGGCCAGCCGTGCGCCGTCCTCGAACAGGCGCAGCGCCGTGTCGCGGTCGAGGCCGCTGTCGGTCAGCAGGCGGGAGCCGTACAGATTGCACAGCAGCCCGGTCAGCTGGTCCATATTCTCCAGCCTCAGCGCGGGCTGGCTGTCCTTGGAAAGCCCGCCGAACGGCTGGGCGGGGTCGATGGTCACCTGGGCCGGCTGCGATTCGGCCAGCGCGAGGATGCTGTCCCAGTTGGAGAACTGCTCCTTCTCGCCCTGTTCCAGCAGCAGCACCGGCATCGAGAACCGCGCCGGGACCGCAAAGAGCCCCTCCTCGGTCTGCATCCCCTTCGCCACCGCGGGCAGCAGGCCGCCGGTGTCCACCAGGCCGGACAGCTCCTCCAGCGCGCCCTTTCCGGCCAGCGCGTCCAGGTCGATGCCGTCCAAAATCAGCACGTCGGGGCCGTCGCCCGCCGCCAGGCGCGCGTTGAGCGCGCGCAGCGCGTCCTCCTTCTGCTGGGCGGTGGCGTCGGCGTCCAGCGCGGGCTGCCACTCCACCAGCGTGTCCGGGCTGACCGCGCGGAAGGCCGAGATGGCCGCGCGCACCGTGTAGCTGTCGTAGAGGGAGTAGACCTCCAGACGCCCCGAGGGCTGGGAGGAGAGGGAGGCGTCGAACCGGATGCGGCACAGACGGCTGGAACCGTCCGCCCCGACCAGCGCGGTGTAGAAATCGCCGTTCTCGGCCACCGCCAGCTGTTCCAGGCCGTTCATCGGGTCGCCGAAGGAATACTGCCCGCTCTCCAGCACCACCTCGCGCAGGTTGCCGCCCGCCGAAGCGCGCGAGATGCCGTCGTCGGTGGGGTAGTAGAGGTTGCCCGCGGCGTCCGCCGCCAGCACGCCGGCCTGGTAGCCGTCCAGCGTCTGGCCGTTCAGGGAGGAGAGCGCCCCGGACAGCGGCACCGCGCACACGCCGCCGCGGCTGTCCACCGCAAACAGCTGGTCGGCGTTGCCCGTAAAACGGTTTCCGAACAGCTCCATCTGCAAACCGGAGGTATCCGCCGCCGGGTTGCCGTCTTTATCCAGAAGAAGAACCTGCGGGGTGAGCGAACCGGTCTGCGGCTGGCCCTCCACCATCACCAGCGGGCCGTCGTTTTCCGCCATCCAGGACAGCAGCAGGCGGTCGCCGGGCAGCATCTTCAGCTCCCACACCGAGGAGGCCGAGAGGTCGGGCCAGCCGCTCCCCTGCACCCGCTCGGCCTCCCCGCCGGGCGCGGCGCGCCAGAGGGCCTTCTCGCCCTGCCCGTCGGGCTCGCCGCCGCCGGTCGCTTCGCCGTAGACATACAGCGTCCCGTCCGCGGCCGCGGCGCACCGCATCGGGTAGATCTGCCCGGACCAGGCCACCGGCTGTTCGGTCCAGCTGTCGCCGCCGTCGGTGCTGCGCCAGTGGTGCACCGCATAGGGCGCTTCCCGCTCCATTCCCGCAAAATCCAGCGTATCGCCGTTTGCCTGCAAAAGCAGCGTGCTCATCTCCTGTGCGCCGTCGGGGGTGATGTCGGTCTCCACATACCGCCCCGCCGCCTGCACCGGCGCGCCGGACGCCTCCGGTTGGGGAGAGGAGGACGCCGGGGCACACCCGGCCAATATACACACCGCCAGCGCGGCGGCCATCGGTTTGAACCATCGCATGGGTCGTTTTCCACCTTTCCTGTGTTGTGGCAACAGCATACCATCCTTTTTCTCAAAATATCCTGGAAACGGTTGCAGGATTTTTCCAGACACTTTGCGGTATACTGCACACAGCGCCCCTTGCTCCGCGCGCGGGGGATGGGGTATGATAAGGATACCAGATGCCGCAAAAAAGGAGAAGGAACGCAATGCGCATTTTGTTGATCGAGGACGACCGCGACCTGTGTGAGGTGCTGCGGCCCCGGCTGGAACAGGCGGGCTTCGCGGTGGACTGCTGCCACGACGGCGAGGAGGGCCTGTACTACCTGTGCCAACCGGTGTACGACGCGGCGGTGCTGGACCGGATGCTGCCGGGCCTGGACGGGGTGACGCTGCTGGCGCGGGCGCGGGCACAGGGGATCGCCACGCCGGTGCTGCTGCTGACCGCGCTGGACCGTGTGCAGGACCGGGTGGCCGGGCTGGACGCGGGCGCCGACGACTATCTGGGCAAGCCCTTCGACGTGCGGGAGCTGCTGGCGCGGCTGCGGGCGCTCTGCCGCCGTCCGGGCGGGGGAGAGCCGGTGCAGCTGCACGCCGGCGACCTCGTGCTGGACGCGGGGGGACTGCTCCTGTCGGGCCCGGCCGGGCAGGTGACCCTCTCCCGCCGGGAGGCCCAGCTGCTGGAGGCCCTGATGCGCGCGCCCGGCCAGACACTGCACCGCACGGTGCTGTTCGGGCGGGTGTGGGGCCCCGACTCGGAGGTGGAGAGCGGCAACCTCGACAGCTACATCCACTTTATCCGCCGCCGTCTGCGCGCAGTGGGCAGCCGCGCGCAGGCGGTGACGGTGCGCGGCGTGGGCTACCGGCTGGAGGTGGGCCGATGCTGAGCGGTCTGCGGCGGCGGCTGACGGTGGTGTTCACGCTGGTCACCGGCGCGGTGGCAGCGGGCCTGCTGGCGGCGGCGCTGGCGGCGGCGCGGGGGCAGACGGTGGCCTCCTTCCAGGCGGGATTCGACGCGCAGGTGGACGAGATCGCCGCCCGCTTGCAGAGCGGGCAGGCCATCCACACCGCCTGGCTGGCCCAGCTGGAGGAGGAGGGGCTGGTGGTGGAGATCACCGACAACGGCCTGCCCTCCCTCTATTCCTCCCAGCGGCAGACGGAAGCGCGCACCGGCCTGCTGCGGCGGGGGCGGGAGGCGCTGGCGCAGAAGGGGACGGACCTGTCGGTGCTGCCCTCGCTGCGCCCCGCGCCGGCGCGCACGAACGTGTGCGGGGAGGGCATCCGGGCGGCGGGACAGTACATCGAGGCGGGCCGCGGCTGGTACACGCTGCTGGCGGTGCAGACGCTGGACGGCCAGAACCGGGCGCTGGGGCAGCTGTATCTGCTGTACGGCGGGCTGTTCGCGGCAGGGCTGGCGGCGCTGGCGGCGGTGAACTGGCTGCTGGCGGGGTGGGCGCTGCGCCCCACCGCCGAGGCGATGGCGCGCCAGACCGAATTCGTGGCCGCGGCAAGCCACGAACTGCGCAGCCCCCTGACGGTGTTGCAGGCCAGCCTGGACGGCGTGCAGGGCCGCACCGCGGCCGACGCCCGGCTGCTGGCGACGGCCGGGCGGGAGACCCGGCGGCTGGGGCGGCTGGTGGGGGACATGCTGGTGCTGGCGGGGGCGGACACCGACCGCTGGGCCGTCCGCGCCGACCGGGTGGAGACCGACACGCTGCTGATCTGCCTGTGGGAGAGCTGGCAGCCGGTGGCGGCGGGACAGCGGCGGACGCTGCGGCTGGAGCTGCCGGACGAGCTGCCCTGCATCCGGGCCGACCGCCAGCGCACCGAGCAGGTGCTGGCGGTGTTCTGGTCGAACGCATTGGAATACACCCCGCCCGAAAGCCCGCTGGAGCTGTGCGCAAAAGCCGAGCGGCGGCAGGTGTGGCTGGGCCTGCGCGACCACGGGGCGGGGCTGTCGGATGACGAAAAGAAAGCGGTGCTGCGCCGGTTTTACCGCGGCGACCAGAGCCGCACCGGCAAGAGCCACTTCGGGCTGGGCCTGTCGGTGGCGGCGGAGCTGTGCGGAGTGATGGGAGGCCGCCTGGTGGTGGAGGACACCCCGGGCGGCGGCGTCACCTTCTGGGCGGTGCTGCCGGCGGACTGACCCTTTGCGCGGGGATGCCGCCGGACGCACACCGGCGGAGCTGTGCAAGGGCACTGCATCGGCAGGTTTGCGCAATGGGGGCGGATGCGGTCAAATCTCCCCCCTTTCCTCCGCGCCACCCTCGGCGCAAAGGAGGAAGCCCTCCCCTCATCAGCCGCCATCCGGCGGCAGCTTCCCCCCAGGGGGGAAGCCAACGGTACGGCAAGCCTTCCCCTGGCAGGGGAAGGTGCCCCCGAAGGGGGCGGATGAGGTCGAGGCTTGCCCCTTTCCCTCGCGCCCGCGTTCGGTGCAAGTGGGCCAGCCCTCCCCCTCTCCCGCGCCGCCGGACGGCTGTTTCATGCCCTTTTTCTCTATATCCTCCACTATTTCTTCCACTTTGTCCGGATGCATTGTGCACAACGACCGGATTGTGATAGGATAGTCCACAGTACTGCCGGGTCTTGCCGGCACACCAAAGAGGAGGAGATATCATGCGCAAACTCATTCGCCGGGCCGTGTCCGGCGCGCTGGCCGTCTGCATGGCCGCCGCCATGACTCTGCCCGCCGCCGCCGCTCCCGCCCGGGACGACGGCCCCGTCGCGCACTACGACATGAGCCACACCGGCGCGGTGCTGACCGACGTGTCCGGCAATGGCCACGACGCCGCCCTCACCGGCACCACCGACGGCAGCTTCTCGGGCGGCAGCTGGCATATGCAGGCGGACAGCTATGCCACCCTGCCCGGCGGCCTGCTCACCGGCGAGAGCTTCACCGTGCAGGCGGTGGCCGCCACCACCACCAACGCCGCCCACTGGCTGTTCACCATCGGCGACGGCTTCGGCAGCTGGAACGAGAAAAATGTGGGCAACTACATCTTTGTCAACCCGTCTGCCAGCGAGAAGGGCGGCAATTTCCTGGCCGCCATCAAGGCGGGCACCGGCAGCGCCTGGAAGGAACAGCGCATGCCGGCCGCTTCCACCGGCCTGTCCAAGGTGCAGGGCTACGCCGCCGTCACCCTGGTGGGCGAAAACGGTCAGCTGCGGCTGTATATGGACGGCGAGCTGATCTCCACCCTCCAGCACGGCGTGCCGCTGTCCGAGATCCTGCCCGACACCGGCATCACCGGCTATATCGGCCGCTCGCTCTACACCGCCGACCCCCTGCTCACCGCCAACCTGGCCGACCTGAAGATCTGGGACCGCGCGCTGTCCGAGGAAGAGGTGCAGCAGCAGGCCCCCACCGCCCAGCAGCTGGCCGACCTGTTCATGGCCGACCTCACCGCCGCCGCGCTGGGCGACAACCGCTCGGCCGACGCCGTCACCGGCGACCTGTCGCTGCCCGCCAGCCTGTACGGCGTATCCCTTGCCTGGGGCGCCTCCTCCAACCCGGAGGTGCTGGGGGATGACGGCACCGTCACCCGCCCGATGGAGACCGACGCCTCCGCCAGCCTGCCGGTGCAGTTCACCCTGAACGGTGTGCAGTACAGCCGCACCCTCGCCGTCACCGTGAAGGGCGTGGACGTGCAGGCCGAGCTGGAAGCTGCCGCCGAACAGCTCGCCATCCCCGGCGCCGACGACGTGCGCGGCAACATCACCCTGCCCGAGACGGTGGGCATCGTGTCGGTGGAATGGCAGACCGACCGCCCCGACATCGTCAACGTGGACCCCATCCCCGCCGCGGTGGAGGGCTATGACGACGCCCCCGCCGGCGTGGTCACCCGTCCCGAAGCCGACACCGCCGTCACCCTCACCGCCACCCTGTCGCTGGCCGGCCAGAGCGTGCAAAAGGAGATCCGGCTGCGGGTGAAGGCCGCCCCCGAGGCGCTTTCCGACGAGGACTTCACCGACTATTTCTTCGCCTACTTCGCGGGCGAGGGCTACGCGGACGGCGAACAGCTCTACTTTGCCGCCAGCCAGGACGGCATGAACTGGACCGACCTGAACGACAACAAACCCGTCCTCACCTCCACCCTGGGCGAACAGGGCGTGCGCGACCCCTTCATTCTGCGCTCGGCGGAGGGCGACCGCTTCTATATGATCGCCACCGACCTCAAGATCTACGGCAACGGCGACTGGTCCGGCGCGCAGAGCAACGGCAGCCAGGCGCTGATGATCTGGGAATCGGACGACCTGGTGAACTGGTCCGACCAGCGCATGGTCACCGTCAGCGCCGAGATCGGCGCCGGCTGCACCTGGGCGCCTGAGGCCACCTACGACCCGCTCACCGGCGAGTACATCGTCTACTGGGCCTCCCGCACCCCCCAGATCGACCGGGTGCACCGCATCTACTACGCAAAGACGCGCGATTTCTACACCTTCACCGAGCCAAAACTCTGGATCGAATACGACCAGTCCAGCATCGACACCACCATCATCGAGGAGGACGGCGTCTACTACCGCTACACCAAGAACGAGGGCTCCAGCACCAACGAGCTGGGCGCCAAGACCAAGACCGTCTTTATCGAAACGGCCGACAGCCTGCTGGGCGAGTGGACCCATATCCCCTCCGATTCGCTGAACGCCAACCAGTGGGTGGAAGGCCCCGCCATCTTCCGGCTGAACCAGGACGACCGCAGTGCCGGCGAATACTGCCTGCTGGTGGATAACTACGGTGGCGGCGGATACTACCCGCTGGTCACCGACGACCTGTCCACCGGTGAGTTTGCGCGGCCTTCGGTGAGCTACAAAATGCCCAGCCGTGCCCGTCACGGCACCCCGATGCGGATCACCGCCGAGGAGTACAGTCTGGTGATGCAGCAGTGGGGCGGCCAGACGGTGGACACCTCCGCCCTCGCCGCCGAGCTGGAAGCCGCCGACGCGCTGGTGCAGGCCGACTACACCGCCGACAGCTGGCAGCAGCTGGAGGCCGCCCGCACCGCCGCCCGTGCGGTGCTGAACGACGCCGATGCCACCGCCGCGCAGGTGTCTGCCGCCCGGGAAGCGCTGTCCGCCGCGGTGGGCGCGCTGGTGAAAGCGCCCGCCGCCACCCCGACGCCCGCTCCCACGGCCCAGCCCACCGCAGAGCCGACCGTGCAGCCCACGGCCGTGCCCACTGCGCAGCCCACCCCGGAACCGACTGCCCGGCCCACCGCCACCCCGGCGCCGGAACCCAGTCCCGATGTCACCGCGCAGCCCACCGCCGCGCCGGATCCCATCCTGCCCGCCACCGGCGACAGCGCCCCGCTTGCGCTGTGTGCCGCTCTCACCGCCGCCGGTGCGGCCGGAGCGCTCGCCGTGCGCCGCCGCAGCCGCCGCTGAGCCGCGCTTCGCCGCACAAAAAACCGCCGGTCCTGCCGACGGGGTTCTGTGCAGCGGGAAGGCTTCGACCTCATCCGCCGCCTTTCGGCGGTACCTTCCCCTGCTGGGGAAGGCTTTAGATACCGTTGGCTTCCCCCTGGGGGAAAGCTGTCCCCCGTAGGGGGACTGATGAGGGGAAATCTTCCGTTCCGCACAAGCTGACGCTTTTTCGATACGGCAAGGGCCGCCCCCGGATGGGGGCGGCCCTGTTTTGCGTTTGGCTGTCATCGGATATGCCGGATATAGGGGCGCAGGTGCCCCCACAGGAGAAACAGAGGGCGGCGCACCGGAAACAGCGCCATCCAGACGGCGAACAGCGTCCGCCATGCGGCGGAACGGCAGTCGATGGTCTTGCCCTTGCGGACAAACGCGGATGCCCGTGCCCGAATGCAGCAAAACGGGAAGCGGCCGTCCCGGAAGCAGTTGCCGTCGCCGGTGGTTTCAAAGCCATCCGGCAGCACGCGGGTGACGCGGTGCAGCAGATAGTTCCCCAGCGGTGTTTGCAGCAGGACCACATCCCCTTTGCGCAGCGTGCCCGGGATGTACTCCTCCAGGATCACCTGATCGCGCCCGTGACACAAAAAAGGCCACATGCTCATACCGGTGACGGTGAAACTTGTACGCCGGTGGGAAGCCAGCTCCTCGGAGATGGCCGAGAACAGCAGCTGTGCGGTGATCCAGCGCTTTTCAGTCTGCATCTTCGTCCTCCCACAGCGCCCGGCGCAGGACCGCCACGGCCTGTTCGTCGGGGCGGCAGCGCAGCCGGTAGACCGGAAGGCGGCGCAGCAGATCGTCGATCAAGGCCAGCGCGCGTTCGGCCAGCGCACGCTCCCACGAGGCCACGAGGGGTACAGGAGATGCGGCAGCAGCGCCGCGAACGCCTCCGACGGCTCCAGGCGGCATGCGGTGTTTTCGCCGGCGCGCTCCAGCACGACAAAGGCCCGCAGCGGTGCGCAGCGGGCCAGCTGTTCGCCGCTGGTGCCGGACCAGGGGGTGCCGAAGGCGGTCCAGCCGGTTTCGGTCGGGGCGCACACCGCCCGATCGCCGTTCAGGATGAGGGCGTCCGCGCAGTCGCGCCACAGCCGGGCATGGGTGGTCTTGCCGGTGCCGGAATCGGCGCAAACGGCGAATGCGCTGCCCCGGTATTCCACCAGAGCGGCGTGAAAGGTGATCCGGCCGCGCTGCAAAAACAGCCCCGGTGTGATCTGAGACAGATATTCAAAGGCGGCGGCTCCGGCGCTGGCGGTCTCGTCCAGCAGAAGGGAAACGCGGCGCCACCCGGCGTCGGTGCGCATGCGGAGGACCGGCTGTTCGGTGGAGGTGCGGCTCATCTGCCACAGCACATCCCCGTCCGGCAGGCGGTGCACCGTGTTGGTGAAAAAGCCGGAGGCTTTCCGCAAGAGGGGCGGGAAAGTCTCCGGCCTATCCGCGGGAGTGCCGCAGGGACACAGGTCTACGCACACGCAGGACTTTTCCGCGGCGCCGTGCATCCGGAAGGGGTCCAGCTTCCAGGGCCAGATCTGCCACAGGCCGGCAGGGCTTCTGGAAAACTGCCAGTGCAGCCCGGCCAGCCGGACGTCAAAGGTGTGCGGCATGGGTCAGCTCCATTCGGGATCGGGGTTATCGGGAATAAAGTCAAGGCCCTCGCCTTTGAAGGGGTTTCCGGTGTCGCCACCTGAAGTCATCAATGCATCGTACAGTTCGTGATATTTGGGATCGCTTTCCAGCAACATTTCGGGGCTTTCATCGTTCTGCTTGTCGTAGTATGTAACATTGGAAAGGTTCAGCGTACACTTTCCGCCGCCGATTTGAAACGACACATATCCCTGACCGGAAATATCGTAATACCAGGTCGTCGAATTCCCATGTCCTCCCCAGCAAGTGTTTGCCACCGCGCGGTCATTGCGGATCGAAACAAGCTTTACCTCAGGTTTCTCATAATTCGTTTTTTCCATGTTTGCTCTCTCCTCTATCATACATTGCTTGCAGTATGGAAGTATCCTTGCATACATAGTCGGGCAGCCCATCCAAAAAGCCGGTTTCCGCATAACGCGATGCATAGCAGCAGTTGCATATGTTTCGGCTTTTGCAAGACAGGCAGGTGTTGTTTACAGGAGGTAATTTCACCTCCAGAGGGAAACGTTCCCAGGCTGTGTGGAATCCTTGCCCGCGAGCGTCTGTGTGGAATACCCCCAACATTTGACAGCCCAAAAGCTGTCCGTCCCATGAGATCACATAGTCCCGCATCCCGGCATCGCAGCCAAATAAGGTCAGGCGCGGCTGGAATGCATCATCTTCGCTTACGTTCACATGCTCAAGCAAAAGGTTCCGCTCATCATAACGGTCGCCCACATACTGCTTGATGAGATTGATCCCCCGCCGGAATGCCAGCCGCACGTTGTCTTCCGGGTCCAGCCGGCAGCTTTCCACGTCGGCACAGGCGCCTCGCACCGCTTTGGTGACCATGCGGGCCTGGGTCACCCGAAATTCTTTCCCGAACTCCCGCTGTACCAATTCGTCGATGGCGTCCGCATCGGCATAATTGTCTTTTATGATCGTGGTGCGGAATTCCAGCACCGACGGCAGCGTCTGCAATTGGTGAATCCCGGCAATGGTGCGCGCAAAGGCCGCTGCATCGCCGCACACCTTCCGGTAGGTCTCGGGCGACGCGCCGTAGATGGTCACGCCGATCTTGTGCGGCGGATATCTGCGGAGCGTTTCCATCACCTTCGGCGTCACCAGCGTGGCGTTGGTGTACAGGGTGATCAGAAACCCCTGTTGGTAAACGCCCTCCCAGATCTCGCAGAAATCCGGGCGCAGCAGCGGTTCACCGCCGGTGATCAGCAGGTTCACCGTCCCTGCCCGGGCCGCCTGGCGCGCCATCTCGATCCACTCGTCCGCCGTCATCTCTTCGGCCAGCAGGCGGGCGTTTTCGCTGTCGGCGTGGCGGAACAGGCACATCTTGCAGTGCAGGTTGCAGCGCACGGTGAGCTCGAATGTCCCGTTCACCGGGATGCGGCGCGGCATCTCGGCCAGGCGCTGTGCGCCGGGTGGAATGGCGGGTGTTTCGCTTGTCACGGCGCCACCACCATTTCATGCTGCACCAGCAGCTCCAGGAATTCCTGCACGTCTGCGCGGGCCTGTTCGGGCGCGATCCCGTAGGCGCTCTGCAGCGCAGCGGCCAATTCCGCGGCCGTTTTGGGCTGCGCCAGTGCCTCCCACAGGAGCGAGGCGCTGGGATTCAGCTCTATGTATCCGTTGAAATTGGCGATGTTCCCCCCCACCGAAATCAGCACATCCATGTCTGCCACTTTGCGGTGGATGTAGTGGGAGGAGGCCTGATAGACCGGCCCCGGCGGCGCTTCAGACGCCCCGCTGGGATAAAAAACGTCCTCGGGAGGGGGACAATTGTTTTTAAACAGATGAGACATACGATTCCCCCTTCTATAGAGTTGTGACGGAAACTGCCATCGATTTGATAGGCAATTTCACTGATACTATTATAAGCGAATTTCTGTCGATTGCAAGCGAATAAAAATTATGTTGCCGCTGCATCTGCCGAACGGCAAAAAACACAGCCCGGCACAGGATATGCTCGCCTGTGCCGGGCTGTGCGGCCCTGATTCAGTTTTTGATCACGCGCCCGGAGCCGTCCTGCTGTTTGCCGGTTTCCCGCAGCTTGTCCTGCTGGGCGTAGTGGCTGTAATGGCTGTAGCGCCAGTAGCGGCCGTATCCGTAGCCATAGCCGTATCCGTAGTCGTAGCCGCGGCTGTGGCGCTTGCCTTTGGCGCTCTGGTCGCTGTTGAAGACGTAGCCCAGCATGTGGATGCCGCTGACGTCCAGCGCCTGGATGCCGGCCCGGATGCGCTTCATCTTGGTGTAGTCGTACCGCACCACATACAGCGCCGCGTCCACATACCGCGCCATCAGCGAGGCATCGGCCAGCAGCTGGGCCGGGGCGGTGTCCAGGATCACGATGTCCGCCTGCTCGCGCAGCTTGCCGATCAGTTCCTCCATCTGGGTGCGGCCCAGCAGCAGGGCGTCCGCCTTGCTGGGCTTGCCGCCGTACAGCACCCGCAGCACATTGCTGCTGTCCACGCTCACATCGCACAGCGCCGTGTCCAGCTCGGCCTCGCCGCGCAGCACCTGCCCCAGGCCGGGGTGCTCGTCGGTGCTGCCCAGCACATGCGCCAGCGACGGGTTGCGCGCGTCGCAGTCCACCAGGATCACCTTTTTGCCCTGCCGCGCCAGCGCGACGGCCAGGTTGGCCGCGATGGTGGTCTTGCCTTCGCCCGGCACCGAGCTGGTCACCATCAGGGTCTTATAGCCCTTTTCCTCCATCTCGCGGGCCACGCGCATGCGCAGCTTGCGGATGGATTCCAGATAGGTCTCGGGCACATGGCTGTTCAGAATGCACAGCGGAGCGCCGTTTTTCTTTTTGCGCTTTTTGCCGCGCACATAGGTGATGCTGGCCAGACGGCTCAGGTTCACCTGCTTTTTCAGCTGGTCGGTCGACTGCACGGTGCGGTGGGACAGCACATACACGCACAGGATCACCAGCGCCAGCACAAGGCCCTGCACCGCGCCCCGCTTATAGGAGCCGCGGATGACGACCTCCTTCTGGGTGTCGGTGGGCACGCCGGTCTCGTCCAGGATCTCCAGAGTGGTCTGGCCGAACACGAACTCGCCCACCTGGGGATAGCACTCGATCATCGCGTGCAGCAGGTCGTAGGCCGCCTGCGGGTCGGACGAGGTGGCCGAAACGGTCAGCAGGTTGGTGCCCTCCTCGGCGGTCACGCTCACGCTGCCGGGCAGCGCGTCCAGCCCCATATAGTCGGCCACCACGTCGGCCAGCACGCCGCTGGTGAGCACATACGGAAAGACGGTGGCCATCTGCTCGGCCGATTTGGAGTCCATATATCCGCCGCCGCCGCTGACGGTGGTCACCGACATGGTGGCCGACGCCACATAGCTCGGCGTGTAGCTGCTGCTGGTGGCGAAATAGGAGCGCAGCGTGCAGGCCACCACCACGACCAGCAGCAGCACCCACAGCTTTTTCAGCCCATACAGAAAATCCGCCACGATGTGGAGCAGGTCGATCTTTTCCGGCTGGGAAGACGGGCGGCTGTCCTCCCGTTCATATCTCTCACTCATTGCTGTTCCCCTCTGTCGTTGGCGTACTGTGCGTACGCGCCGTATCCATACCCATACCCGTAGCCGTAGCGGCCGGCATAGCGGCCCACCGTCTGGGCGGTGAGGTTTTCAAACGACTGCACGCGGTTCAGCACAACGCCCACCACATGGCAGCCCACCTCGCGGAAATGGTCCAACACATCGTTGATGTCCTCGGCCAGCATGTAGTTCTGGCGCACCACCAGCAGCACCTCGTCGGCGTACCGGGCAAACAGCTCGGCGTCGCCCAGCGGCCCGGCCGGCGGCGTGTCGATCACCACATAGTCCACCAGGCGGCGGCAGGTTTTCAGCAGCTTTTCGATGTTGCCGCTCTGCAGCATGTCGGTGGACATCGAGTAGCAGTTGCGCCCGCCCATGAAGTAGAGGCCGCCGATGTCGGTTTTGGTGATGATCTCGTCGGAAAAGCGCCCGCTCTTGAGGTATTCGCCCAGCTCGTTCTTGTCCTGGGTCTCGATGCCCAGGATCAGGAACTGGGACGGGCGGCGCAGGTCGCCGTCGATCAGCAGCACCTTTTTGCCGCGCTGCACCAGGCTGATGGCGATGTTGGCCGCCACGGTGGACTTGCCCTCGTTCTCGGACACGCTGCTCACCACCAGCACCTTGCTGTGGTGTTTTTCCATCTGGTATTCCAGCTTGGACACAAACTTGCGGTAGCTCTCCACGAACCCGAAGCCGGCCAGCGGCTGGCTCACCAGCAGGGCCTTTTTCTGCTTCTGGAACAGCTCGCGCAGGTTCTTGGCCTTGGGCTCATACACCAGCGCGCCCAGGCTGCGGGTGTCGAGCTTCGCCTCCACGTCGTCCTCCTGCTTGACTGTGTCGCGGAAGAAGGACAGCAGGCCGAACAGCGCCGCCAGCGCCGCGGCCGCCGCCAGGAAGGCCAGCTTCATGGCGCGGGAGGTGTTCAGCGGGTTGGAGGGATACAGCGGGATCTCCGGCTCGTCCAGCGGCTCCAGCACGGCGTTGCCCAGCGAGAAATAGGACACCTGCGCGTAGTTGTCCATGACGGCGTGGATGGTGTCGAACGCCTCGCGCGGCGAGGAGGAGGACACCGACAGCTCCAGCAGGTTGGTGTTGGGGATGACGTTGCTGGTGATGGCAGCGTCGATGGAATCCACCTCCAGCTCCTCGCACAGGATCTTGTTGAGGGCCGAGCTTTGCAGGATCTTCTGGAAGGTGCCGGCCATCTCGCTGGCGCTGTTGAGGTCGGCGTAGGAGCTGGCGCCCACCCGGCTGGACACCGCGAAGGTGGCCGAGGTGGTGTAGGCGGGCTGCCAGCGCAGGCTCAGCACGGTGGCCGCCAGCATCGCCGCCGCCAGCGCGCCCAGCAGGATCACCCACCAGTTCACCAGAATATCGCGCACCAGCGTGAACGGTTCCAGCCGGCTGGTCTGCAGTATCTCGTTGAAGTTTTCGTCTTTGTTCATCGTTTTACTCCTCTACCACTACCACCAGTTTGGTCACGGCGGTAATATCGTCGTCCGATGTGTAGGAATATTCCACGGTATAGGTGCCGGGGGTGGCGGCGTCCGCCGTGTTGTTCACGGTGATGTCGCTGCGCTCGATGCCCATCACACCGCCGGCAGAGGGGATGTCCTCATCCTCGTCCTCGTCCTCGTCCTCGTCGTCATCGGTCACGGTGCTCTCGGGGAACAGATAGGCCTGGCTGCCGCGCATCACGCCGCACAGGAACTGCATCGGGTCGATGCCCTGGCCCACCTTGGTGTAGGCGATGTACTGGGAGAGCATGGGGTAGTATTTGCCGCTCTCGTCGGGGTCGGTGGAGTCGATCACGGTCATCTCCAGCGGCACGGTGACGGTGTCGCCCGCGCTGTTGCTGACCTGCGCCGTGATGGGGTAGTTGCCCGCGTCGCCCACATAGGCGCCGCTGTTGACCGACACCCGCACCTTGCTGGAGATGTCGCCGTCCAGCACGTCCTCGGCGCGCAGCGAGGCGGAGGGGTCGAACTTTTCCAGCTGGTTGATGTCCACCCGCAGCGGCTCGTCCAGCCAGATGCGGGGCGGCTGGTAGTCGGTGTACTGCACGGTGCGGCTGTAGGTGGCAAAGTTGTTGGCGCTGTCGAACACCACATAGTCCACCGTCCGCCTGCCCTGCGCGGCAAACCGCGAGAGGGCGGACACCCGGATGGCGGCGGTGAGGTCGCCGTCCACGTTGTCCTGCGCGGTGATGCCCTCCAGCAGTTTGCTCTCGTCGTCCTCCACACTCAGCTGGAGGGTGTCCTGGCTGCACTGGATGGTGGGCGGGGTGGTGTCCTTGCCGCGGTCTGCAAACAGGGTGAGCCACCCGTAGGCAATGGCGGACAGCAGGAACACAGCCACCACAGCGATGCGTATCTTTCTCATTGTTGCTGCTCCTTTTTACTGTGCTGATTCATCGAAGGGAACGGCCCGGAACGTCACCGGGTCCTCGCCGCGGCACAGGCGTCGCGGGTTGGTGAAAAACAGATGCTCTATGTATGCGGGGGGATAGTCGGCCGCCAGCATGTCGAACACGTCGGCCATATACGGGGTGCGCATGACCGGCGTGTGGGCGTCGCTGGCGATGGCGGTGATGAGGTTGTGGTCCAGAAGGCGCCAGGCGGTGCGGGCGGCGTGGGAGCCGAACCGCCCCACAAAGCTGCCCTTGTTCGCCTGCACGGCATAGCCCAGCGCCTGCCATTCAAAGACGATCTGCGGGTCGTCCTGCACGAACAGGTACCGCTCGGCGTGGGCCACCACCGGGCGCATCCCGGCCTCGGCCACCCGGGCCAGCACATGGCGGGCAAAATCGGGGTCCTCCACAAACTCGAACTCCACCAGGAGGTTGCGGGTGCGGTTGAGGCCCAGCAGTTTCCCGTCGGCGATCAGCCGGGGCAGCGACTCGGTGGCGAACACCTCCATGCCCGGCAGCAGCGTCAGCGGGATGCCCTCCTGCCGGATGGCCTCCTGCGCCAGTGCAAAGGCCTGCCAGTATTCCTCGCCCAGATAGTTCTCGTAGACGCCGGGAATATTGCAGTGGGGGGTGGCCACGATCATCCGGGTGCCGCTGCGCGCGGCCAGGTCGGCCATGGCCAGCGTGTCGTAGACGGCGCCCGCCCCGTCGTCCAGGCCGGGCAGGATATGGCAGTGGATGTCCACCACAGGCGCGCCCCCCTTTCCCCTTTTATTCGCGCATTCTATTATACCATGAAGCGCAAGCGAAATGGTATAATTTTTCTATCTTTTTCGGTTGCCCCGCAAGGGGCGAGAAAAAGAGCATTCAAATAAGGCGATATAATGGCCGCCCTGCGGCCATTATACCATAAACAGCGCGGGCGGCACAACCGCCCCGATTTGTCAGAACGGTCGGTGTTTGTACACAAAGCCGTATGCGCGGCTGATCGCGGGGCGCAGCGGCAGCAGGCGCGGCCAGACGTGCTCGAAAAATTCCCACCAGAAATCGCCCGGCTGCATCCAGCGCCCCTTGCGGCAGACCCTGCCCACCAGCGCAAACACGTGGTCGGGCGAGAGGGGGCCTTCGATCTCGGTCTGCCCGTCGCCCACCAGATACAGGCCCTCGGGGCGCACCTTGTGGATGCGGTGCATCACGAACTGGCCGCTGTCGCGCTGGTAAAAGACCATATCCCCGGCCCGCAGCTCCCGGTGGGGGGCGGCGAAGGTGATGAGGTCGCGGTCGTGCGCCAGAAAGGGCGACATACTGCTGCCCACGATGCGCATCGAGACGGTCCGCCCCTCCCGCACCGCGTCGCGCAGCAGGCTCACATAGCCGCGGGTGTCGAGTGTTTGCTGTTCCATGCTTCCTCCTGTCAGAAGTCCATCGCCATCCGGCTCGACTCCTCCTCGCTCAGCGCGGTGACGCGGGTGTCCATCACGCGGTAGACGCGCTGGCAGAGGTTCAGCACGCTGGGGCGGTGGGTGGTGACGATGCAGGTCTTGTTGGGATGCCGCTGCACGATGTTGCGCAGCACGGTGCGCTCGGTGGTCACGTCCAGCGCGCTGGTGGCCTCGTCCAGCAGCAAGATGGGCGCATCGCGCAGCACCGCGCGCGCGATGGCGATGCGCTGGGCCTGCCCTTCCGACAGCCCGCGCCCCCGCTCGCCCACCGGCGCGTCGATGCCGCCCGGCAGCTTCTGCACGAAATCCCACGCGCAGGCGATCTTGAGCGCCTCCACGATCTCCTCGTCGGCGGCGTCCTCCTTCACCACCCGCATGTTCTCCGCGATGGTGCCGGACAGGATCGTGTTGCCCTGCGGCACATAGGCGAACAGGTGGCGGGTCTCGGTGTTCATGGGCACCGCTTCGCCGCCCGCCTCCAGCAGCACCTCGCCCTCCTGCGGGCGGATCAGGCCGAGGATCAGGCGGATCATCGTGGTCTTGCCCTCGCCGGACGGCCCCACCAGCGCCACGATCTCGCCGGGGTTCGCCTCAAAGGCCGAATCGGTGATCACCCGGGCGCCGGCCTTGTAGGAGAAGGTGGTGCCCTTCATGCGCACCGTGAAGCCCTGCCCGGCGAACCGGTCCATCCGGCTGCTCTCGGGGATGTGCACCTCGCGCGGCAGCTGCACCAGCTCGCGGATGCGGTGGGCCGACACCGAGCTGTTCAGGAAGGACGGGATGATGCTCACCACGCTGCTGAACGCGCTGGACAGCTTGCTGCGCTGCTGCAGAAACAGGGTCATGGTGCCGTAGGTGATGCCGCCGGTCCACAGGCGGAACAGGCAGTAGCCAAAGGCCGCGAACTGCACCAGCGTGCCCACCACCGACATCAGGATGTTGGTCTTGATCGAGAACAGGTTGTATTTCAGGCTCACGTCGCGGAACTTGCCCTGCCACCAGCGCAGCTTTTTGCTGTAGTGGGGCGCCACGCCGAAGGACTTGATGGTGTCGAAGTTGTAGAAGGTGTCCACCTCGAAGCTCATCATGTCGCTGCTCATCTCGCGCATCTTCTTGTTGTATTCCCGCTGCTTTTTCAGCACAAAGCGGGACATCAGCAGCATGAAGGGCGCGGTGCCCAGCGCGAACAGCGCCATGATCCAGTCGTAGTAGAGGATGACGAAGAAGGTGGCCGCGAAGTTGTAGACGGCGATGAGGATGGAGGGCAGCCAGCTGATGGCGTTGCTGCTGACGGTGCCGATGTCGCCGTTGAAGCGGTTGAGGATGTCGCCGCTGGGGTAGTCGTTGAGGGCCAGCCAGTCGGCGTCGACGATCTTGTCGAAGATGTCGGCCTGGATATCGTTGTTGATGGCGATGTTCAGCTTGGCGGTGATGCGGCTGATGAGGCTGCCGAATACCAGGCTGAACACCGTGCTGCCCACCATCACCGCGATCATGACCCACAGACGGCTGGAATCGTGGCCGGTGATGATATCGATGATGTACTTGCTGGCCACGCTGCTCACAAGGCCCAGCGTGGTGCTGAAGATGCCCAGAAACAGATAGAAGGCGATGGCGCCCTTGTAGCGCGCGCTGTAGGAAAAGATCCATTTCCAGTCGTCCACGATCTCGCCGAAGGTGCCGTCCTTCCAGCGGCGGACGAGCGTCTCCAGCGAATCGAAGGAAATGCCCTTGTGCTGGTTGTTCTGTTCTTCCATGATGCTCTCCTTTTGCGGGGTCTTATTCGGCGGGATACAGCGCCTGTGCCAGGCACTCCACCGCCTGCTGCGAGATGGTGCAGCCCAGCTCGAACACCGGCACCTGCCCCGCCAGCTGCTCGATCAGCCCGATGGTGCGCAGATGGGCGGCCTGGTTCCAGCGGTTGGCGGTGATCTGGGTGTAGAGCAGGGCAAAGGCCCGGGCCGGATGCAGCCGCTGCACCGTGTTTTCGGGCGCCTGCCGCAGCATCACGATGGCGTGGATGGGCAGCGCGCGCAGGTGGCAGATCTTCGAGCTGCCGCACACCGGCCAGCCCTGCGCCGTCCACACGCCGCCCGGGCAGGCCAGCAGCGCGCGGTCGCCGTTCACGGTGTCGGCGCCGCGATACTGCTCCCACAAACCGGCCTGCGTGCTCTTGCCGGTGCCGGACGGCGCCGAAAACAGGATGGCCTTCCCGTTGTAGTGCACATACGCGCAGTGCAGCACCATGCCGCCGCGCTCGATCATCCGGCGTTCCAGCGCCAGCAGCGAGACGAACATGGTGTCGATGCGCAGGCTGTCCAGCTTTTCGGGCGTCACGGAGATGCGGGCGTGCGCGGCGTCGGTCTCCCGGTAGCAGGCGTAGAACTCGGTCTCCCCGCGGACATTCAGAAGCCGCCCTTCCCCGCCCGGCGTGGAAAAGACCGCGAGGTCGGGATGGCGCACGAGGATGGTTTCCGGCCGGGGCAGTTCATCGGCCACCTCGATGTCGTAGGTGAACTGCACGGGGCGGCCGTCGGCGGCGGCGAACTGCAAAAAGTTGGCGGGGGGCTGTATCTCGTCGGGGCAGCGCAGCCGGAACACGAACTCCCCGATGCAAAATGTCTTATCCATTTTCCAGATCCTCCTGCTGCAAAAGGCGCAGCGTCTCGGCGGCATAGCGGCACATATACCGCGGCACGGCATCATAGCGGCCCTCCTCCAGCAGCGCGCTGGCTGCACAGGTGCGGCACAGATGCCGCAGACTGCACACCGAGCACTGGGGGTTCAACCGTATTGTATCACATTCCTGCACGATTTTCTCCCAGGCGGTGGAAAATCCCAGCGAAAACACCGGCACCGAGGGGCTGGAGAGGATCACGCAGGGGCGCATCTCGCCCTGCCAGTTGATGGTGAAGGAGCAGCTGCCGGCCATGCAGGTCATCCGGCCGGGTTCGGCCGGGCCTTCCGGGGCCTGCCGGGCGCGCTGGACGCTCTGCTGCACATACTGGCGGAAGAGGTCGTCCCCCGCCCGCCAGCGCAGAAACTCCACCCGGGCGGCGGCGGCCTGTTCGGGCGAAAGGCGGGCCTGCCGGTCGAAGGGCAGGGTGCGCTCCCGCTCGCCCGGCATCAGGTAGGTGTCGCACTGGACGGGGATGTTCAGCTCGTCGCCCAGCTTGAGGATGGCGGGCAGGTCCTGCCGGTTGGTTTTGCCGATGGTGGCGCTCATGCGCACCTCGATGCCCCGCTCGCGCAGCAGGCGGATGGCCCGGATGGTTTTGGTGTAGCCGCCGGGATAGTGGCACAGGCTGGCATAGGTGTCGTCGCTGACGCCGTAGAGGGTGATATTCATCTGGCGGGGCTTGTGGGCGGCGAAGAAATCGGCCCAATCCTCGTCGATCAGGGTGCCGTTCGTGTTGATGGAGAGGATAAAGCCCAGCTGTTTCAGGCCCAGATACAGCTCTTTGAAGCCGGGATACAAGAGCGGCTCGCCGCCGGTGAGAAGCAGAAACAGCACGCCGGCCTTCTGCATCTGGCGGCCGATCTCCAGCCATTCCTCCGCCGTGCGCAGACGGCCCTGCCGCTCCATCTCCTCGCGGCTCAGGCGCACATAGCACATGTCGCAGTTCATGTTGCACAGCGGCAGCAGCTCGATGCTGCCGTTGGCCGGCACACGGTTTTTCTGGGCGCTGTCCAGCAGCATGCGCTCAACGGTGGAAAATTCGCGGGTGTCGTCCATACAAAGGCTCCTTTCGGGCAGAGGGTGTGGTGGGCGGCGTTCTCCAAAGGCTTCCCCTTGGGGGGAAGCTGTCGCCGGACGGCGACTGATGAGGGGAAGTCTGCCGGTTTTCGCAAATCCCGCCCCAAGCCCCGGCCCGGGGGCGCGGAGGAAAGGGAAAGATTCGACCTCATCCGGCCCCATACGGGGCCACCTTCCCCTGCCAGGGGAAGGCTTTCGGTACGGCTGGCTTCCCCCTGGGGGGAAGCTGTCACGCAAAGCGTGACTAATGAGGGGAGAGCTTTCCCCCTTTCGCCGAGGGCAGGTGCAGAGGAAAGAACAGAAATTTACACCGTGCCTCCCGCAGGCGAAATTCGGCGCAGCAGGTCTTCGCACACAGCCTCGAAACGCTGGTTGATGTCGGCATTGGAGTAGCGAACCACCTGCAATCCTTTGCCGCGCAGATATTCGTCGCGCTGGCGGTCGCTCTGTTCGCCGGATTCTTCATAGTGCTGGCTGCCGTCCAGTTCGATCACAAGGCGGGCGCTGGCACAGTAGAAATCAACGATATACGGTCCGATACAGTGCTGGCGCTTGACGGGAACCGGCAGGGATTTCAAACAATCATACCAGAGGTGGCGTTCTTCCTTGGTCATGTTTTTGCGCAGTGTGCGGGCGTTTTCGGCAAAGCGGGAAACGGTGCGCATAGCGGATGCTCCTTTTTGCTTGCTTTGGGTGGGCGGAGAAAGGCGTTCGGTACGGCAAGCCTTCCCCTGGCAGGGGAAGGTGGCCCCGCAAGGGGCCGGATGAGGTCGAATCTTTCCCCTTTCCGCTGCGCTCTCCGGGATGCGGCTTGGGGCGAGGTTTATGAAAAGGGGGAAGCCCTCCCCTCATCAGTCACGCTCTGCGTGACAGCTTCCCCCCCAAGGGGGAAGCCTTTGGAGGGTGCAAAAAACCGGCGCCCCAAACGGGGAATACCCCGCCGAAGCGCCGGTGCTGTGCTTTTTTGTTTTTTGCGGTTAGGAGCGGGCGACTTCCCAGCTTTCCTGATCCAACTTGGTGGTGCAGTGGGTGTTGGTGCCGCCTTCGGTCCAAATCAAGACCTGCAATACCTCACCGTTAGGCTTCACAACATACCCATCCAAAAATGTTTCGCCCGCGGCTACCTCGTGCCGCTTGTTGCACGCATGGTAAGTATCGGTTCTGTGATAATCATTTTCCCAAAAAAACAAAGAATCTGTCTGCAGACCGGGTTTACGATAGGTTTCTTCGTATACATCTTGCCAGCGATCAGTGTCACCCGCATTGCATTCAAACCAATAGGTCGTACCGCTACTGCAAGCCGCCACAGCCTCATTGGCCATAAACTGCTGTACAACCGTCTGGGGCTGTACCCATACATTCTTCGTCATTGTGTTATTCCTCCCTTAATAATCCATACCGTACGTATTCCTGGATAAAACTGCAAACGCCCGAAACAATCTCCTCGCGGGGGCCTTCATACGCCCCCACCGCCGCGTCGATGGCTCCCTGCACTGTGGTGGGCGTCTGAAAGAGCTGCCACAAAAACCGACAGGTCTCGTTCAGCGAAAGCACGGTGTTCTCGAACACACCCGCGTCGCTCAGCGGAACCAGCACGGCTTCGCCGCCGATCTCCCGCAGCAGAAAGTTGGGATTTGCCGCATATCGCTTTTCCATGGTTTGCTCCAACAGCATCCCCCTCCCCTCCAAGAGGCAACACCACTTGTCGTCTCTTCTTTATCTTAACACATTTTCTATCATTGTCAACGGGGTTTTCTGTAAAATTTTTTGCACAGTTGTCTATCAGATTGATGCACGGGGCAAATTGTACAGTCCCGGCCCGGCGGGCGGCCGGATTTTCGGCGCTTTGCCCTCACAGAGACACGGCCGGTGTTTTCCGCCCCTGCGCCGGGCTGCTCTCGTGCAGCCCCAGCATATCCATCGTCTGCACCACGATCTGCCGCTTGTCGAACATGGCCTCCATCCGGCGGCGGGCCGCGCAGCCCATCTCGTCCAGCTCGGCCATCGTCTTGCCCATCATCAGCTCCATCTTGTTGTAGAGCATATCCGCGTTTTTGGGGGTGCACAGATAGCCGGTGCGGCCGTCCTCCACCGCCTCCCGGCAGCCGGGGATGTTGCTGGTGATCACCGGGCGGCCCATCGCCGAGGCCTCCAGCAGCACGTTGCTCATGCCCTCGTGGTAGGAGGGCAGCACCACCACGTCGGCCAGCTTGTAGAAGGGGCGCGGGTCGGTCTGGAAGCCGTGGTATACCACCGCGCCCTCCTCCTGCAGCTGCTTGACGGTGGAGGCATACTCCTCCTCAAAAAAGCCCACGATGTCCAGCACCGCCCGGCTGCCGTATTTGCTGCGCAGACGGCGCATGGCCTCGAACAGCTCATCCACGCCCTTTTCCCGCATGATGCGCCCGATGAACAGGAAATGCCGGGTGTCCGCCGTGTTCTGGTGGGGCAGGTATGTATACCGCTCCAGATTCACCCCCGCGCCGTTCAGGATGCGGATGCGGCTGGTGCGCACCAGATGCCGCGCCGCGAACTCCTGCGCGTTGGTGGAGTTTTCAAAGAACACCACCTGCACCCGGCCGAAGGCAATCCGGTACAAAAGGCCCACGAACTGCGCCAGCACCTTTTTCTGGAACGCGGTGCCCAGCCCCTGCACGTTGGCGCAGTAGGGGATGCGCCGCAGGCGGCACAAAAGCCCCGCGTAGATGTTCGGCTTGATGGAATAGGTGATGACCTTGTCCGGCTTTTCGCGCTTGAGCAGCTTATTATAAAAGGTAAGCAGCTTGAGGTCGGTGAAGGGATTGATGCTGCGGCGGTCCAGGTTGGTTTTCACACAGCGGCAGCCCATCGCCTCGAAATCGTCCTCGTGGCCCACAAAGGGCATGCTGAGCACCACCTCGTAGTCCTGCACCAGCTGCTCGATCAGTTCGCGGCGGAACTGGTAGAGCATATAGGAGTGGTTGGTGCAGATGAGGATCTTTTTCTTTTTTTCGGCGGCGGCAGCCATCGCGCCGGTGCCGCCCTCCACCACGCCCTCGCTTTTCAGCACCACCCGCACGGTGCGCACAAGGCAGAACAGATCCAGCCGCAGGCCCACATGCTGGGCATATATGCCGTCGTAGCGCGCTTTCTGCGGGATGGGCAGCTCGTCGCGGCCCAGCACCTGCGCCAGGCCGGTGATGCCCGGGCGCACGAAGTTCGCGCCGTAGCGGTCGCGCTCGGCCATCAGGTTCTCCTGGTTGTACAGCGCCGGGCGCGGGCCGATGAGGTTCATGTCCCCTTTCAGCACGTTGAACAGCTGGGGCAGTTCGTCCAGGCTGGTGCGCCGCAGGAAACGCCCGGCCCGGGTGATGCAGGCGTCCGAGTTCTGCAGAAGATGGGTGGGCATGTCGTGCGGGGTGTCGGTGTACATGGTGCGGAATTTGTAGATGGGGAAAAAGCGGTAGCTGCCGTCATCGGCCGACCGCGCCACCCGTTTCTGCACAAAGAACACCGGCCCCCGGCTGTCCAGCACGATCCACAGCGACAGGGCCAGGAACACCGGCGACAGCAGCACAAGCCCAAGCAGCGCACAGAGAAAGCTCGCCGCCCTCTGCACGCCCATATACAGCCGCTGTCCCCGCGTGAAGCCGGGATGGTATAGGGTATTGCGTTCCTCCACACGATAGTTATCCATGATTTTCCACGCCCCGCATGCGATATTCCGGCACGATCTGCTGGATCGCCTGCCGGATGTCTCTGGTTTCGTTGTATGCCATGTCGATCAGACGCTGAATCTGCCCGCACATGGCCTGTGCATCGATCTCGCCCATCCGCACCACGAAGATGCGGTCGTTCTCGGTGCGGACCAGGTTCTTCTCGTCGATCAGAAGCTCCTCATACAGCTTTTCGCCGGGCCGCAGGCCGGTGAATTCGATCTTGATATCCTGGTCGGGCACATGCCCGGACAGGCGGATCATCTTTTTTGCCATGTCCAGAATCTTCACCGGCTTGCCCATGTCCAGGATGAAGATCTCGCCGCCCCGGGCGTAGGCGCCGCACTGCAGCACCAGGTTCACCGCCTCGGGGATGGTCATGAAATAGCGGATGATGTCCGGGTGTGTGACGGTGACCGGGCCGCCCTCCTTGATCTGCTTGGAGAACAGCGGGATCACGCTGCCGTTGCTGCCCAGCACGTTGCCGAACCGCACCGCCGCGTATTCGGTGCTCGACAGCTGGTTGAACGCCTGCACGATCAGCTCGCACATCCGCTTGGATGCGCCCATCACGTTGGTGGGCCGCACCGCCTTGTCGGTGGAGATCAGCACCATCCGCTTGACCTTGTATTTGTCGGCCGCCGCCGCCACGTTGAAGGTGCCCAGCACGTTGTTCTTGATGGCCTCGTTGGGGCTGTCCTCCATCAGCGGCACATGTTTGTGCGCCGCCGCGTGGTAGACGATGTCCGGCCGGTAGGCTGCAAAGATGTCCTCCATGCGCTTTTTGTCGCGCACCGACGCGATGAGGGTGACGAGGTCGAGGTCGGGGTATTCCCGCTTCAATTCCATCTGGAGGTCGTAGGCGTTGTTCTCGTAGATGTCCACCAGAATCAGCTGCCGCGGATTGTGCAGCGCCACCTGCCGGCAGATCTCGCTGCCGATCGAACCGCCGCCGCCGGTGACCAGGATCACCTTGCCGCCGATGTATTCGGTGATCTTGTCCATCCGCAGCTGGATGGGGTCGCGCCCCAGCAGGTCCTCGATGCACACGTCGCGCAGCATCGACACGTCGATCTCCTTGTTCACCATCTGGTAGATGCCGGGCAGGATCTGCACCTTGCAGGCGGTCTCCTGGCAGATCTCCAGCAGGTCCCGCTGGCTCTCGGCCGACAGGGTGGGGATGGCGATGATGATCTCCTCGATGCCGTATTTTTTGGCGTATTCGGGGATGGCCTCCTTGGGGCCGAACACCGGGATGCCCTGCAGGTAGGTGCCCTGCTTCTGGGGATCGTTGTCGATGATGCAGGGGATCTTGCGGTTGAGGTGCTGGCTGTTCTTCATCTCGCGCACCAGCATGTAGCCGGCCGCGCCCGCGCCCACCACCATCGTGACGATGGGCTTGGAGTGGGCGAAGTTCTCGTGGTTGCGCAGCGCGATGCTGAGAAAGCGGTAGGAGAAGCGCGGCAGGATGATGCAGAAGGACAGCAGCAGCGTGTAGATGTAGATGTAGCTGCGGGGCATGGGGCAGTCGAGCAGCCACATGCCTATGTACTGCA
>DGYMR06203__coassemble_949_pt1 | contig 23367 bp, 21 predicted proteins | sample DGYMR06203__metabat2_high_PE_003 | metagenome-assembled genome bin DGYMR06203
AGGGGGAAGCCAACGGTACGGCAAGCCTTCCCCTGGCAGGGGAAGGTGCCCCCGAAGGGGGCGGATGAGGTCGAAGCCGCCCCCCTCCTCCGCGCCGCCCTCGGCGCAAAAGGGCAGGCCCTCCCTATATCTGGTGGAAAAACGGACGGGCACGCCCGGTTTTCCACAAGTTTTTAAAAACTTGTGGAAAACTCAGTCCCCTTCGCTGGCCAGACGGCGGCCCATCAGCACGCCCATCACGCTGGCCATCATCAGGCCGCGGGTCCAGCCGCTGGAATCGCCCAGACAGGCAAGGCCGGGCAGACTGGTGTGGAACTGCGGGTCCATCTCGATGCGGTTGGAGTAAAATTTCAGCTCGGGCGAATAGAGCAGCGTCTCGGACGAGGCAAAGCCCGGCACCACCTGGTCCACCGCCTGAATGAAGTTGATGATGTTGGTCATCGTGCGGTAGGGCATGGCCGAGGTGATGTCGCCCGCCACCGCGTCGGGCAGGGTGGGGCGCAGGTTGCTGCGGGAAAGCTCCTCCTGCCAGGTGCGCTTGCCGTCCAGGATGTCGCCGTAGCGCTGCACCAGGATGTGGCCCGCGCCCAGCATGTTGGTCAGCTCGCCCACCTTGCGGGCGTAGTCGATGGGGCGGTCGAAGGGGACGCGGAAGTGGTGGGTGCAGAGGATGGAGAGGTTCGTGTTGCTGGACTTGGTCTCCTTATAGGAATGCCCGTTCACCACCGCCAGGTCGTTGTCGTAGTTCTCCTGGCTGACAAAGCCGCCGGGGTTCTGGCAGAAGGTGCGCACCTTGTTTTTGAAGGGCGCGGGGTAGCCGATCAGCTTCGACTCATAGAGGACCTCGTTGACCTCCTCCATGATCTCGTTGCGCACCTCCACCCGCACGCCGATGTCCACGTTGCCGCTGGAGCGCTCCACGCCGTGCACCCGGCACAGCCCCTCCAGCCAGCCCGCGCCGCGGCGGCCGGCGGCGATCACGGTGTGCGCCGCGCGGATCTCCTGCCGGTCCTTGCCGGGGTCGCCCGCCCTGTGCACCGTCACCCCCACACAGCGGCCGTTTTCCACGAGCAGGTCCTCGCAGTCGGTGCCGAACAGCATCTGCACGCCCTTTTCCTCCAGATACTGCTGGATGGCGTAGTAGATCTCCTGGGCCTTCTCGGTGCCCAGATGGCGGATGGGGCAGTCCACCAGCTTCAGGCCGGCGCGGATGGCCCGGCGGCGGATCTGCTTGACCTTCTCCGGCTGGCCGACGCCCTCCACATGGGGGTCGGCGCCGAACTCCAGATAGATGCCGTCGGTGTAGTCGATCATCTGCTGGGCCAGGTCTGCGCCGATCAGCTCGGGCAGCTCGCCGCCCACCTCGCAGCTCAGGCTCAGCTTTCCGTCCGAGAAGGCCCCCGCGCCCGAAAAGCCGGTGGTGATATGACAGCAGGGCTTGCAGTTCACACAGTGCCCTGTCTGCGCTTTGGGGCAATGCCGCTGCTGCACCGGGCGGCCTTTTTCCACCAGCACGATCTCGCGCGGGGCGCCCTTGCGCACCAGCTCCAGCGCGGTGAAGATGCCGGCGGGGCCGGCGCCAACGATCACAACGTCACATTTCATTTTTCATTGCCCTCCTGTATGTTTTTGTCCGGGCTTACAGCCGCAAAACGGCGCAAGAAAACGCCGCCCGCGGCTGCCGACAGGCCGTCCTCCCCCCGGCGGGAGAGGTCCAACTCGCAGTCAGCTGTTCCGGCAGCTGGCAGAAACATCCGTCCGGATCTTGGATGCATCCAAAGCATGGAGCGGCCAGGCCGCCCCCGGACCCGAGGAGCTATTATGCCACACCCTCCGCCCGAAAGCAAGCGAAAAATGTTGGAAGCTTTGTGATTTTCACTTTTGTACAATCCGGCGCTTTCCCGCTTGGCACAAATGCCCATACCAAAATCCCCTTTGCGCCCGCCCGCGCCCTGTGATACAATAGAGTCTGCGCGGAGCTGCCGCGCCGGGGAGGAAACGAGATGAGCATGCTGCTGCGCATGGAACTGACAATGGAAAACGACGAGGTGCTGGTGGTGCCCGGTCCGCTGGTGCCCTTTTTGGAGATCGGGCATGTGTGGGACTGGAACGACCCGCTCCCGAGCGGCGAGGACAACATCGTCACCACCTTCGAGCACGCGGTGATCTGCATCGCGGCGCTGGCCGACGGCGTGTATCCCACCGCCAGCGGCGTGTCCACGATGGGCCAGCTGGAGCGCATCGCGCGCTTCCGGGACATCAGCTGGATCGACCTGTTCTACGAGGGCGAGGACGCCCCGCAGAGTTTTTTCGTGCCCTATGAGGACGACCGTCCCACCCCGGTGGGCACCCCCAACCGGCTGATGCAGACCGCCTTCGACGAGGCGGGCAACCTGTGGATCTACATCGACGGCGACAAGCCGCCGCAGGAGGGCGAAGCATGAACACGAGCCTTTGTTATCTGGAGCGGGACGGCCGCTGGCTGCTTTTGCACCGCACCAAAAAACAGCACGACCCCAACGCCGGCAAGTGGATCGGGGTGGGCGGCAAGTTCGAGCCGGGCGAAAGCCCCGACGACTGCGTCTGCCGCGAGGTGCGGGAGGAGACCGGCCTGGTGCTGACCCGCTGGCAGTTCCGGGGGATCGTGACCTTTGTGTCGGACACCTGGCCCACCGAATACATGCACCTGTTCACCGCCGACGGCTTTTCGGGCGAGATGCGCGCCGACTGCCCCGAAGGGCAGCTGGCCTGGGTGGAGAAGGACAAGGTGGAACAGCTGCCGCTGTGGGAGGGCGACCGGGTATTCCTGCGCCTGCTGCGCCGGCGGGAGCGCTTTTTCTCGCTGAAGCTGGTCTATAAAGGCGACGCGCTCACCGGCGCGGTGCTGGACGGCCGTCCGCTGGAGGTGTAAAGGATGGAGAAGATCCTGGTGAGCGCCTGTCTTTTGGGGGTGCGCTGCCGGTACGACGGCCGGAGCGTGCCCTGTGAAGCCCTTTTGCAGCGCCTCGGCGAGCTGGAGGCGGTGCCGGTCTGCCCGGAAATTCTGGGCGGGCTCCCCACCCCGCGCACCCCGGCCGAGCGGCAGGACGGCCGGGTGGTGGCCAAAGACGGCCGGGACGTCACCGCGCAGTACCGCCGCGGCGCCGGGGAGACGCTGCGGCTGGCCCGGCTGTTCGGGTGCCGGTACGCGCTGCTCAAGGAGCGCAGCCCCAGCTGCGGCTGCGGGGCCATCTACGACGGCAGCTTCACCGGGACGCTCACCGGCGGCGACGGGACCGCCGCCGAGCTGCTGTGCGCCAATGGAGTACAGGTGTTCGGGGAGACCCGGCTGGACGAGCTGCTGGCGCGGCTGAACGGGTGAGGATCCCCCCCTGTCAAAATGCCTGCGGGAGAGGCGTCTGCCGCGGGCTTTTTTGTACCCTTTTCCGGTTTTGGCAAAACGGGGATTTTCTTTGCAAAATCGCATTGACTTTTTGCGCCGCTGCGATATGATAGATTGCGTTTGAAATCGCGGAGACACGGCCGCCGCACCCCTTTGCCCGGGGCCGTCCCGCACCCATCCCGAGCAACAAACAGAGGTGTTTCGTATGGTCAAATCCATGACAAGCGGCTCGCCCGCAAAGCTGATCCTGCTGTTCGCGCTGCCGCTGCTCGTCGGCAACCTGTTCCAGCAGCTGTACAACATGGCCGACGCCTTCATCGTGGGGCGCATTCTGGGTGTGGACGCGCTGGCAGCCGTGGGCTGCACCGGCAGCCTGTCCTTTTTCATCATCGGCTTCGCGCAGGGTCTTTCGGCCGGATTCTCGATGCTCACCGCCCAGCGGTTCGGCGCGAACGACGCCGAGGGCGTGCGCCGCAGCTACGCCGCCAGCCTGGTGCTGGGCGGCATCATCGGCGTGATCCTGACGGTGCCCAGCGTGCTGTTCGCGCGCGACCTGCTGGTGCTGCTGCAGACCCCGCCCCAGATCCTGGACGACGCGGTGGCCTACATCGTGGTGGTGTTCGGCGGCATCCTGGCCACCATGCTGTTCAACATCGTGTCCAACGTGCTGCGCGCGCTGGGCGACAGCAAAACGCCGCTGTATTTCCTGGTGGTGGGCTGCGTGGTGAACGTGGTGCTGGACATCCTGCTGATCCTCTACACCCCGCTGGGCGTGATGGGCGCCGGCGTTGCCACCGTGATCGCACAGGTGGTGTCGGGCCTTGCCTGCGTGTGGTATATCCACGTGAAATTCCCCATCCTGCGCCTGACCCGTGAAAGCTGGAAGATCACCCGCAAGGACGTGGCGGAGCACCTGCACATGGGCCTGCCGATGGGCTTCCAGACCAGCATCATCGCCATCGGCTCGCTGATGCTGCAATACGCGCTGAACGGCCTGGGCAGTACGGCGGTGGCGGCCTTCACGGCGGCCAGCAAGCTGGAAACGCTGGCCACCCTGCCGCTGATGAGCTTCGGCCTTGCCATCGGCACCTATGTGGCCCAGAACTACGGCGCCGGCAAGCTGCACCGCATCCGCAAGGGAGTGCTGCAGTGCAGCGCCATGTCGCTGGCCTGGGCGGTGTTCATGGGGGCGGTGTTCCTGGTGTTCGGCAGGCCGCTGTCCACCCTGTTCGTCGGCAAGGACGCCCAGGTGCTGGACCTGTCCTACACCTACCTGTGCATCGTGGCAGTGGCGCTGTGGGTGCTGGGGCTGCTGTTTGTGTTCCGCTACTCGCTGCAGGGGCTGGGCCAGAGCTTCGTGCCCACCTTTGCGGGCGTGATGGAGCTGGTGATGCGCGGCGCCTGCGCCGTGTGGCTGGTGGTGCCGCTGGGCTTTGCCGGCGCCTGTATGGCCAGCCCGATGGCCTGGGTGGGCAGCGCGGTGCCGCTGGTGATCTCCTTTTTCCTCACGATGCGTCAGCTGGCGCTGCGCATCCCCGAACCCGACCCCGCCGAATAAGCGCCGCCGGGCGGTTTTCTCCAAAGGCTTCCCCCCTGGGGGGAAGCTGTCGCCGCAGGCGACTGATGAGGGGAGGGCCTGCCCCTTTGCGCCGAGCGCGGGCGCGGAGGAGGGGGGGGAAGATTCGACCTCATCCGCCCCGCTTTGCGGGGCACCTTCCCCTGCCAGGGGAAGGCTTGCCGTGCCGCCGGCTTCCCCAAACCCTCCCGGCAAAAGCACAAGGCCCCGGCTTTCCTTGCGGAAAGCCGGGGCCTTGCCTTCTTTTTCTCATTTCACGGGGATCGCCAGCGCGACCAGCGCCGCCGCCAGGAACACCAGGCACAGCGCCAGCCCCACCGCTTCCGAGAACGGGAACACCAGCGTGGCGGTGATCGCCGCGCCGAAGCAGACGCGGGAAACGCCCTGCTTTTTGCACCATTTGCGGAACTGCTCGTCGGTGGCAAAGGTGCGGCGCACCGCTTCGGGCATGCTCTTTTTGCCCTGCATCATCTGCACGCCGCTCCACACCTGCCAGAAGGCCAGCACGGCCATCAGAATAAAAAAGATTATTTGGCTGCTCCTCTCCGCCGCCGGGGCGGCTGTACACTGGCTCTATGATAGCAGGTTTTGGGCCGGGCCGCAAGTCATTCCAGCTCGAACACGCCGGTGTAGAGCTGGTAGTAGCGGCCTTTCTTCTCCATCAGAGCCTCGTGGTTGCCGCGCTCGACGATCCGCCCCGCGTCCATCACCATGATGACGTCCGAGTTCTGGATGGTGGACAGCCGGTGCGCGATGACAAACACGGTGCGGCCGGTCATCAGAGCGTCCATGCCCTGCTGCACCAACGATTCGGTGCGGGTGTCGATGCTGCTGGTGGCCTCGTCCAGCACCATCACGGGCGGGTCGGCCACCGCGGCGCGCGCGATGTTCAGCAGCTGGCGCTGGCCCTGCGAAAGGCCCGCGCCGTCGCCGGTGAGCACCGTCTGATAGCCCTGCGGCAGGCGGCGGATGAAGCGGTCGGCGTTGGCCAGCTTGGCCGCCGCCACACACTCCTCGTCGGTGGCGTCCAGGCGGCCGTAGCGGATGTTCTCCAGCACGGTGCCGGTGAACAGGTGGGTGTCCTGCAGCACCATGCCCAGCGCCCGGCGCAGGTCGGGCTTTTTGATGCGGGCGATGTCGATGCCGTCGTAGGTGATGCGGCCGGCGTCGATGTCGTAGAACCGGTTCAGCAGGTTGGTGATGGTGGTCTTGCCGGCGCCGGTGTGCCCCACGAAGGCCACCTTGTCGCCGGGATGGGCATACAGGTTGATCCCGTGCAGGATCTGCTTGCCGGGCTGGTAGCTGAAATCCACGCTCTCCATCCGCACGTCGCCCTCCAGCGGAACATACCGGAAGCTGCCGCCCTCCGGCACCTTCCAGGCCCAGTGCAGGCTGTGGGCGCTGGTCTCCACCAGGCGGCCGTCCTTCTGCTCCACGCTCACCAGAGTCACCTCGCCGCCGTCGGTCTCCGGCTGCTCGTCCATCATGGCAAAGATGCGCTCGGCGCCGGCCAGCGCCATGACCACCGAGTTGGTCTGCTGGGCGATCTGGCTGATGAGCATCGAGAAGGAGCGGGTCAGCTGCAGGAAGGAGGCCAGCGCGCCCAGAGTCAGCCCGCCGGCGCCCAGCGCCAGCGCGCCGCCGGCCAGCGCGGCCAGCACATACATCAGGTTGCCCAGGTTCGCCATGATGGGCATCATCATGTTGGCGAAGGCGTTGGCGCCCGCGGCGCTGGCGCACAGCTCGTCGTTCAGGCGGTCGAACTGCTCCATCGCCTTTTCCTCGTGGCAGAACACCTTCACCACCTTCTGGCCGTCCATCATCTCCTCGATGTAGCCGTTCACAAGGCCCAGGTCCTTCTGCTGGCGGGTGAAGAAATAGCCGCTCCTGCCGCCGATGAACCGGGTGACCAGGAACATCAGCGCCACCATCGCCAGCACCAGCACCGTCAGCAGCGGCGAGGTGTAGATCAGCGCGCACAGCACGCCCACCACCGTCACGCTGGACGAGATCAGGGTGGGCAGGCTTTGGTTGATCATCTGGCGCAGGGTGTCGGTATCGTTGGTGTAGCGGCTCATCACGTCGCCGAAGGCGTGGGTGTCGAAATACCCCACCGGCAGCGCCTGCATCTTGGCGAACATCTCGTCGCGGATGTCGCGCAGCACGCCCTGGCCGATGGTGACCATCGCGCGGTTATACAGCCAGGTGCACACAACGCCCAGCAGGTAGATGCCGGCCATGATGCACAGCGCCTGCGCCAGCGGCCCGAAGTCGGGGGTCTCGCTCTGGGTGAGGGGGGTGATGAAGTTGTCGATCAGCGGCTGCAGGAACATCGAGCCGGCCACGCCGGCCAGCGCGCTGACGAGGATGCAGACCAGCACCACCGCCATCTGCACCTTGTAGGGGCGGAACACATATCCCAAAAGCCGCCGCGCGGTGCGGGGGTGGAAGCCTGCCCGGCGCGGCTTGTGCGGCATTCGTTCAGTTTTCATGCTCTTCGTCTCCTTTCTGCTGCGACTGCCACACCTCGTGGTAGAGCGGGCAGCTCTTCAGCAGCTCTTCGTGGGTGCCCTTGGCGGCGATGCGGCCGCCGTCCATCACCAGGATCATGTCGGCATGCTCCACCGAGGAGATGCGCTGCGCAATGATGAGCTTGGTGGTCTGGGGCATATAGCGGGCCATCGCCTCGCGGATCAGCGCGTCGGTGCGGGTGTCCACGGCGCTGGTGGAGTCGTCCAGGATGAGGATGCGGGGCTGCTTGAGCAGAGCGCGCGCGATGCACAGCCGCTGCTTCTGCCCGCCCGACACGTTGCTGCCGCCCTGCTCGATGCGGCTCTCGTAGCCGCCGGGCAGCTGGCGGATGAACTCGTCGGCCTGTGCCATGCGGCAGGCCTCCTGCAGCTGCTCGTCGGTGGCATTTTCATTGCCCCAGCGCAGGTTTTCGCTGATGGTGCCGGCAAACAGCTGGTTGTTCTGCAGCACCATCGCCACCTGGTCGCGCAAGGCGTGCAGGCCGTACCGGCGCACGTCCACGCCGCCCACCAGCACCCGGCCGCGGGTGACGTCGTACAGGCGGGGGATCAGCTGCACCAGGCTCGTCTTGGCGCTGCCGGTGCCGCCCACGATGCCCACCGTGGAGCCGGACGGTATGTAGAGGTCGATGTCGGCCAGGGTCTCGGGGCCGCTGCCGTAGGCAAAGCCCACCTGCTCAAAGACGATCGAGCCGTCGGCCACCTTCTCAATGGGGCGCTCGGGGTCGGTGATGGTGCTCTCCTCGTCCAGCACCTCCGCCACGCGCTCGCCCGACGCACGGGACATGATGATCATCACGAACACCATCGAGATCATCATCAGGCTGGACAGGATCTGCATGGCGTAGCTGATCATGCTCATCAGCTTGCCGGTGGTGAAGGTCCCGCCCACGATCATCTGCGCGCCCAGCCAGCTGATGAGGATCATGCAGGTGTACATCGCCAGCTGCATGCTGGGCGAGTTGAAGGCCAAAAGGCGCTCGGCGCGGGAGAACAGCTTGTAGATCTTCTGCGAAACACCGTCGAATTTTTCGATCTCCTTGTCCTGGCGCACAAAGCTCTTCACCACGCGGATGCCGCGCAGGTTCTCCTGCACCACCTGGTTGAGGCGGTCGTAGGTGCGGAACACCTTTTCAAACAGCGGATGGGCGCGGGAGGCGATCAGCAGCAGCACGCCGCCCAGCAGCGGGATGCAGGCCAGATACACCAGCCCCAGCCGCGCGTTGATGGAAAAAGCCATGCCCAGCGCCGCCAGAAGCATCACCGGCGCGCGCACCGCGATGCGGATGACCATCATAAAGGCCATCTGCAGGTTGGTGACGTCGGTGGTCATGCGGGTGACCAGGCCCGAGGTGGAGAAATGGTCGATGTTGGCAAACGAGAACTGCTGCACCCGGCTGTACTGGGCGCGGCGCAGGTTCCGCCCGAACCGCGCGGCGGCGTGGGCGGAGAAATGCCCCGCCAGCGCGCCGCAGACAAGGCTGGCCACCGTTGCCAGCACCAGCCACAGGCCGGTGGAGCGCAGCCGGGCCGCGTCGCCCATCTGGACGCCGTTGTCGATGATGTCGGCCATCAGCAGCGGGATCAGCACCTCCATCACCACTTCGCCCACCACGAACACCGGCGACAGGATGGCGTCCCGCTTTGCGTCGCCCAGGCAGGCCATCAGTTTTTTGACCATGTTTGAGGTCCCTCCTTATTCATTTGCTTTCGTACTGTAAGCATCCTAACAGCGCACCCGAAAAAATGGGCCGCCCCGTTCACAGGGCGGCATTTTTTGCAACGATGTCCAACAGGCGGTGCAGCTCGGCGATCTCCCCGTCCGACAGGCCCTGTTCCAGCTGCGCTTCCATCTCGCGCAGGCCGCGGCGGATCTCGTCGTTCAGCTGCACGGCGGCAGGGGTCAGCCGCAGCCGTTTCAGCCGGGCGTCGTAGGGGACCGGTTCGCGCACGATCAGCCCCTTTTTCTCCATCAGCTGCAGCAGGCCGGTGACGGTGGAGCGGCGGACGGAAAACTCCTTTTCCAGATCCCGCTGGAACACGTCCTGGCCGGCCTGTGCGCGGTCGTACAGGGTGCCGATGATGATCCGCTGCATCATGGTGAGGTTCTCCCCGTCGTACACGGCCGGGATCGCCCCGATGCGCCGTCCGATCAGATTGGCTGTCATTTTGATCTGCCTTCCCAATGGCTGCACGTGCACCGCTTCCTCGTCTTTTTCTGTTAGGCTGCTAACATTATACCTGCGCGCCATCGTTTCGTCAAGCCCCTCTCGATGATTTTTCCATATCCTACATATCCCCGCCAAAGCAGGGCGGCCGGGTCCGGCTGTGTTTGTTCTATTATACCATGAAGAAGGGGCGGAATGGTAGAATTTGCATTTTTTGGGGGGTGCCGACGGTACGAACGCTTCCCCCTGGGGGAGCTCAGCCTGTAGAAAAATCTGCTGGTACAATCAAGCCAGAGCAGGTTTTTGGTTTGCAAACCGGAGCGAAAAGGGAAAAAACAGCGAAATGTCCGGAATATTTCCGCGCAATCCGGACCGTCTGCCGCCATCCGGTGCCGGATGGCGGCTATTCCATTTCCGGGCGGCTTTTTGTCACTGTCATCCGAAAACGGCTTTCCCCGGTCTTTGTTTACCTCCTCAAACAGCTCCTTCGTATGCCGTTTTGCCGGTTTGGGAACTGCCTTTTTGGCCTGCTTTTTCAGATTGGCATTTGCTTTGATGTGGGTTCCGTCCACAAGCAAGTGCTCCTGTGGGACCATGTCCTCCAAACTTGCAAATTCAAGCTGTTCTCGATTCTCTGCGTTCTTTACCGGTGTTTCTATCTCTCCCCGCCGCTTTCCCGTTGCAAAGCGGCAGAGGCTGGGGTATAATAAACGGGTACGACGGGCGCTTTGCGGCGCCCGGAGCAGAGTAGGCCAGTGCGCGTGAAGTGCCGGCGGGACGGGGAGTTGCCTGCCGGACGAAAAGAGTCTTTCTTGCGGTGCGCTGGCCGCATCCCGCTGCTGCCCATATAGAAGGGCAATCCTTGCCTTCCTGTACAAGCAGCATCCCACAGGCGGTGCCGCTTGCAGTGCCGCCGCACACCGAAAGGAAGGCTTTTGTATGAAACAGCTCTATGCCCGCTTCTGCGCGTCGGCCGCCGGCCTGCGCCAGCCCCGCACCCTCGCCATGACCGCCATGCTGGTGGCGCTGAACGTGACGCTGGATCTTTTGAACATCCGCATCCAGATCACCCCCGAGCAGCGCATCGGCGTGGGCTTTCTCACCAGCGCCATGATCGGCATGCTGTTCGGCCCGGTGCCCGCCATGACCGCCGGCGCGGCCAGCGATATCCTGGGCTGGCTGGTGAACACCGGCGGCGGCTCCTACTATCCCGGCTTCACCGTCACCGCCATCCTGGCGGGGCTGGTGTGGGGCGTGTGGCTCTACGGCGCAAAGCCGAATTTCTGGCGCTGCCTGGGCGCGCGCGCCACCGTCAGCGTGGTGCTGAACATCGGGCTGAACAATGTGTGGAAATATCTGTATTTCGGCAAGGGCTACACCTTTGTGGCGGTGGTCACCAGCATCGTGAAGAACCTGGTGCTGCTGCTGCCCGAAACCATCCTGCTGCTGGCCTGTGCGCGGCTTGTCTGGGAGATCGACGCCCGGCTGCGCCGCCAGCGCGCATGATCCGCCGCGGGCGGACGTTTTTTCTCCCCGCGCGCCGCCCATACTGTATCTCAACATCCCAAACTGGAGGGACCTGCCCATGAAATTTTCCCAGATGCCCTATCAGCGGCCGGACCTGGCCGCCCTGCTGGACGAGTACGCCGCGCTGGCAGAACAGGCCGCCGGCGCCGACGCCGAGCGCCTTGCGGAGATCTATCTGCGCCACAACCGGCTGGCCGCCGGGTATGAGACGGCCGCCTCGCTGGTGATGATCCGCCACACCTGCGACACCACCGACAGCTTCTACGACGCCGAAAACGACTGGTTCGACCAGGTGTCGCCCCAGGTGTCGGACGCGGTGCTGGAGCTCTACCGCGGCATCCTGCAAAACCCGCACAAGGAGGCGCTGGCCGCGCGGTTCGGGCAGATCCTGCTGGACAAGATGGAGGTGAACGTGAAGAGCGCCACCCCCGAAATTTTGCAGCTGCGCCAGGAGGAGAACGCCCTCACCACCGCCTACGAAAAGCTGTATGCCTCGGCGAAGATCCCCTTCGACGGCAAGGTGCTGAACGTCTCCCAGCTGGGCCCCTACAAGGAATCCCCCGACGCCGCCGTGCGCCGCGCCGCCTACGAGGCCGAGGCGGGCTTCTTTGACGAAAACCGCGCGCAGCTGGACGAGCTGTACGACAAGCTGGTGAAAAATCGCACCGAGCAGGCGAAAAAGCTGGGCTATGAAAACTTCATCCCGCTGGGCTATATCCGCATGGAGCGTCTGGGCTACGGCCAGCGCGAGGTGGAGCAGTACCGCGCGCAGGTGGCGGCCGACGTCACCCCGCTGGCAGCGCAGGTGATGCAGCGCCGGATGGCGCGTCTGGGCATCGAGAAGCCCACCTTCTGCGATCTGAACATGCAGTTCGTGGGCGGCAACCCCACCCCGATGGGCCAGCCGGAGGACATCCTGCACGCCGGGCGGGAGATGTACCACCATCTCAGCCCCGAAACCGCCGACTTCATCGACCGCATGATGGACGACGGTCTGTTCGACGTGGTGTCCCGTCCGGGCAAGGCGCCGGGCGGCTACTGCACCACCATCCCGGACCACCGCGCGCCCTTCATCTTCTCCAACTTCAACGGCACCAGCGGCGACGTGGACGTGCTCACCCACGAGGCCGGCCACGCCTTCGCCGCCTATATGGCCTATAAGGAGAACCTGCCCGGCGAGCTGCAGAACCCCGGACTGGAGAGCTGCGAGATCCATTCCATGAGCATGGAGTTCCTCACCAGCGACTACCACACCGCCTTCTTCGGCCCCGACACCGGCAAATACGCGCTGGCCCACGCCGAGGACGCGCTGCTGTTTCTGCCCTACGGCTGCATGGTGGACGAGTTCCAGCACATCGTCTACGCCAACCCCGACCTCACCCCCGACGAGCGCGACGCCGCCTGGAAGAAGCTGGAGGAGAAATATCGCCCCTGGGTGGACTTCGACGGCCTGCCCTTCTACGGCCGGGGCGCGGGCTGGCAGCGCCAGACCCACATCTACGAAAACCCCTTCTATTATATCGACTACTGCCTGGCCCAGACGGTGGCGCTGCAGTTCTTCGCGGCCTGGCTGGCCGACAAGAAGGACGCCTGGACCCGCTATCTGGCTCTTGTGCGCCAGGGCGGACGCCGCACCTACGCCGGGCTGGTGGAATCGGCCGGCTTCGCGGTGCCGTTCGAGCCGGGCAGCCTGAAAGGCATGGTGGAGACGGTGGAGCAATGGACCGCCGCCCATCCCTGCAACCGGCCGCCGGAACAGAACTGAATCCAAACAAAAAACGCCCGCCGCGTCCTGCAAAAACAGGATGCGGCGGGCATTTTTATATTCTGCGGCATCAGTCCAGCGCCGCCACAAAGGCCTGCACCGCCTCGGGGCGGGTGGCCCAGCTGGTCACCAGGCGGATGACGGTGTGGGCGTCGTCGGCGCGGCCCATCACCTCCCAGTGGAACTCGCCTTCCAGTTTTTCCAGCAGGGCGTCGGGCAGCACCGGGAACTGCTGGTTGGAGGGGCTTTCGGGGGCAAAGCGGTATCCGTGCGCCGCCAGCCCCTCCCGCAGCGCCGCCGCCATCTCGTTGGCGTGGGCGGCCATCTCCAGATAGAGCGCCGCGCCGTTCTCCATCAGCTTTTCGTACTGCACGCCCAGCAGCCAGCCCTTGGCCAGCAGCGCGCCCCGCTGCTTGACGATGTAGCGGAAATCCTTCTGCAGCGCCGGGTTCACGATCACCATCGCCTCGCCGAACAGCGCGCCGTTCTTGGTGCCGCCGATCGAAAAGGCGTCGCACAGGCGGGCGAGGTCGGCAAAGGTGGTGCAGCCCAGCGCCAGCGCGCTGCCCAGCCGCGCGCCGTCCAGATACAGCAGCAGGTCCAGCTCGTCGCACACCGCGCGGATCTCCTCCAGCTGGGCGGTGGTGTAGACGGTGCCCACCTCGGTGGTGTTGCTGATATACACCATCCGGGGCTTCACCATGTGCTCGTCGGGATGCTGTTCCACCGCCGCGCGGATGGCGGCAGGGGTCAGGCGGCCGTCCTCGGCCGGCATCGCCACGCACTTGTGGCCGGTGGCCTCGATCGCGCCGGTCTCGTGCACGCAGACATGGCCGCTCTGGGCCGCGATGATCGCTTCGTGCGGGCGCAGGAACGCTGCCGCCGCCAGGAGGTTCGTCTGGGTCCCGCCCACCAGGAACTGCACAAGGGCGTCCGGCGCGGCGCACACCTCGCGCACCAGCGCGGCGGCACGGGCGGTGTGTTCGTCGCAGCCGTAGCCGAAATTGCCCTCGCAGCTGGTCTCGGCGATGGCCTGCAGGATGGCCGGATGGGCGGCCTCGGAATAGTCGTTGGTAAAGCGATACATGGCGAAAATGCTCCTTTTTGCATTGTTTTTTCCCTATTATACCCCCGCCGTGCGCCGCGCGCCAGTGGCAAGGACATGAAAAATTCACAAAACAGGAAACAAAAAACAGGGCGGTTTTTTTGATTTTGGCCCAAAGCTGTGGTATAATAGCCGCAGTATGGCTATTATACCGTTATCTTTTATGCCCTTTTTCTCGCCCCTTGCGGGGCAACCGAAAAAGACGGCAAATAGGGGCATACCGTATATGTGATTTTAGGGGGCAGCGCTCTGCCCTGTGCAAAGGGGGGAGACGTGTGCGCATCGTGGTAAAGGTGGGCACCTCCACGCTGGCCCATTCCACCGGCCGGCTGAACATCCGCCGGGTGGAGCACCTGTGCAAGGTGCTGGCCGACCTGAAAAACGCAGGCCATGAGGTGGTGCTGGTGTCGTCCGGCGCCATCGGCATGGGCGCGGGGAAGCTGGGCATGCCCCGCCCGTCCGACATGCCCACCAAGCAGGCCGCCGCGGCGGTGGGCCAGTGCGAGCTGATGTATACATACGACAAGCTGTTTGCCGAGTACAGCCACACGGTGGCCCAGCTGCTGCTGACCGGCGACGACATCACCGGCGAGCGCCGCCACCATGTGGAGAACACCCTGTTCCGCCTGCTGGAGCTGGGGGCGCTGCCCATCATCAACGAGAACGACACCGTCGCCACCGAGGAGATCGAGATCGGCGACAACGACACGCTGGCCGCCGTGGTGGCCGTGTCGGTGAAGGCCGATCTGGTGGTGCTGCTCACCGACATCGACGGCCTCTACACCGCCGACCCCCACACGGACCCGAGCGCCCGGATGATCCGCCTGGTGGAACGGCTCACCGACGACATCCTGGCGCTGGCCGGCGGCAGCGTCAGCGGCATGGGCACCGGCGGCATGGCCACCAAGCTCGGCGCCGCCCGCATTGCCACCGACGCCGGGTGTGATCTGGTGATCGCAAACGGCGCCCAGCCCGAGCTTTTGTATCAGATCGTGGCCGGGGAGCCGGTGGGCACCCGGTTCGTGGGCAGGAGGGAAGAAGTATGAGCATCACCGAACAGCTGCAGGCCGCCCGCGCCGCCTGCCGTGCGCTGGCGCTGGCCGATACCGGCGCCAAAAACCGTCTGCTGTCCGCGATGGCCGACGCGCTGCTGGCCGCCGAGGAGAGCATCCTCGCCGCCAACGCCGCCGACCTCGCCGCCGCCAGGGGCACCGTGCCCGACGTCATGCTCGACCGTCTGGCGCTGTCCAAAGCCCGCATCGCGGACATGGCCGCGGGCATGCGCCAGGTGGCCGCCCTGCCCGACCCGGTGGGCCGGGTGCTGGAGCGGCGCACACTGGACGATGGCCTGGTGCTGGAAAAGACGGCGGTGCCGATGGGCGTCATCGCCATCATCTACGAGAGCCGTCCCAACGTCACCAGCGACGCCGCCGCCCTCGCGCTGAAAAGCGGCAGCGCCTGTGTGCTGCGCGGCGGCAAGGAGGCCTTCCGCTCCAACAACGCCATCGTCGCCGCCCTGCGCGAAGGGGTGCAGGAGGCAGGCTTCGCGCCCGACCTCGTGTCGCTGGTGCAGGATACCAGCCGCGACAGCGCCCGCGCCCTGATGACCGCCAGCGGCCTGGTGGACCTGCTGATCCCGCGCGGCGGTGCGGGGCTGATCCGCAGCTGTGTGGAGAACGCCACCGTGCCCTGCATCCAGACCGGCACCGGCATCTGCCACATCTATGTGGACGCCGCCGCCGACCTGGACATGGCGCTGGAGATCCTCGACAATGCCAAGACCAGCCGCCCGTCGGTGTGCAACGCCGCCGAGGTGTGTCTGGTGCACCGCGACGTCGCCGCCGCATTCCTGCCGATGCTCCGCCGCCGTCTGGTGGAGGAGCGAAAGGAAAAGGGCTTTGTGCCGGTGCAGCTGCGCCTGGACGGGCGCGCCGGCGCCATCATCGAGGGAACGCCCGCCGGCCCGGCCGACTTCGACACCGAATTTCTGGACTACATCCTGGCGGTGGCGGTGGTGGACAGCGTGCAGGCGGCGGAGGACCACATCGCGGCCCATTCCACCGGCCACAGCGAGGCGATCGTCACCGCCGACACAGCGGCTGCCGCGCATTTCACGGCGGCGGTGGATTCGGCGGCGGTGTATGTGAACGCCTCCACCCGCTTCACCGACGGCGGCCAGTTCGGGCTGGGGTGCGAGATGGGCATTTCCACCCAGAAGCTGCACGCGCGCGGACCGATGGGTCTGACCGAGCTGACCAGCTACAAGTACATCATCCGGGGCAATGGCCAGGTGCGCTGAACGCCCCCTTTTGCAAGGAGAGTGAACCGATATGGCACATAATTTCAGAACCAAGGAGGAGACCGCGCGCCACAACCGCCGTCTGCGCCGCCAGGCGCTGGGCGTGGTGCTGAGCGTTCTGGTGGTGGTGGGCCTGGTGACGGTGGTCGCCGCCAGCAGCCGCGCCGTTGCCGCCCTGTTCGACAACACCAAACAGAAAGAGGAGTTTGCCAGCCGGCTGAACACCCTCGTCATGCTGGACCCGCTGCCCTTCGGCACGCTGGACCAGGCCAATCCCGACACCCTGAAAACCGCCGCGCTGTGGGCGGGCATCACCGCCGCGCGCGAAAACGGCACGTTGGACCTCTACGAGCGCGACCCCGACGACATGAGCCTGTACATGCCGGAGGTGGACGTGGACGCGGCCGCCGCCGCCCTCTACGGCCCCGACTACAAGCTGCAGCACGGCACCTTCAGCAACGACGGCCTGGAGTTCGTCTACATGCCGGACAAGAAGGCCTATAAGATCCCGGTCACCAGCCAGAGCGGCCTGTACTACCCCGAGGTGGAGAGCATGAAGACCCAGCACGGGGTGCTGCGCGTGACGGTGGGGTATCTGTCGGCCTACAGCCTGGACGAGTTCGGCCTGCCCACCAGCAGCACGCCCGAGAAGTATATGGACTATCTGTTCCAGAAAAAGAACGGTGTGTGGTATCTTTCTGCCCTCGAGGAGAGCCAGATGAAGGTGGCCTCCAGCAGCAGCGCGCCCTCGTCGCTGCCCACCGACCCCATCCCCGACTCCGCTTTGCAGGAGCAGCTGCAGCAGCAGACCTCCAGCGCGGTGCAGAGCCAGCCGTCCAGCGCCGCCCAGAGCGACAGCCAGCCGGCCGAGGACAACGCCAGCAGCGCCGAATAACCGATTGCCAAATATGCACAGCGCCTTCCCATTTGTGGAAGGCGCTGTTGTTTGTTGAAAAAAGGGAGAGCCTCGTTCGTCCCGCCGCAAAAACACGATCTTGGCCAAAAAGCGCCGGCCGGGACAGACATCGCTCTGTCCCGGCCGGCGCTTTTCCGTTTTTCTCAATATTGGCGGCTCATCGGCATCACCAGCTGCAGCACCGTCCAGGCGCACTGGTACAGCACCACGGCCGGCAGCACCAGCGTGCTCAGCCCGCCGGTGACCGTCATCAGCACGGCCAGCACGCAGCTCAGCAGCACCGCCGCTTTCTGCACCGCCATCGCCAGCTTTTCGCCCGCCGCCGCGCCTTCCGCTGCCCGCAGGCCGCCGATGAAGCTGGCAAACGGCCCCTGATGGGTCATCAGGCCCTCGCTCTCGGGGCGGAAGTTCAGCTCGGCCCCGATCGCCTTGCGCTCGGCGGTATCCAGCACCTTCACGCATCCCTCGGGCAGCTCGTACACCTCGGCGATCATCCGGCTGGTGATCAGGCAGTCCTCCGCTTTCACCAGCAGCGAGATGCCCCGCTGGTGCAGCGTGTGGATCACCTGCTGCACCTCCTCGTCCGGCTGGTGGGTCACGCCGAACACGCCGAACAGCTTGCCGTTCACCGCCAGATACAGCAGCTGGCGGCGTCCGTTCTGGGTGTAGTGCGCCTCCCACTCGGCGTCGGGCGTGTTCACCTCGTGCCCCAGCATCATCTCGCGGCTGCCCACCAGCACCAGGTCTCCGTTGACGGTGGCCGAATAGCCGCGCCCGTCCTCCCGGGTGAACCGCTCCACCGGGTAGAGGATGTCGGTGCGCTGCTCGATGATCTGCAAAAATACGTCGCGCATGATGTCGCCGCCCGCCACCACCACCGAGGCGGCGTAGAGGATGGCCAGGTCGATGCGCTCCTTTTCAAAGGTCTTGATGCCGCGCAGCTGCACGCTGCCGGACGGGAACAGGTCCCGCGCCTCCACCAGCACCATATTCGCCTTTCCCAGCTCCTCGATCGAGCTCCAGCCCGGCACCACCGCGCCCATCCGGGCGGCGTGCTTCTGCATCAGCAGGGCGGGCACCGCCGCCAGCAGGGTGCTGGCAAAGGGGGCGCCCAGGCAGAGCACCGCCGTGCAGACGGTGATGGAGGTCATCGCGCCGGCCTTGAGGTAGAGGGCGGTATAGCCGGTGCACGCCGCCGCCGCCGCCAGCAGCACCCAGCACAGGCGGCGGGAGGTGTATTCGGAGGCGTGGCAGGAAAAGCTCTGGCGCAGGAAATCCCGCACGAGCCCGGTGGGACGGCTGACCACCAGCACCGGGTCCGGCTCGTCCATCCCCTTGGCCACCGCCGCCACCCGCTGGCGGTCCTTGACCAGACAGGCCGCCCAGTGGGTCATGCGGGTGCTGGCCATCTGGAAGTTGCGGCTGACCACCTGGCTCTGGATCAGCTTGCCCAGCGCGTTGGTGCACAGGCCCAGCGCCGCCACGCCCGACAGGAGCGTCGAGGCGGTGGGGTCGTAGCTGCCGGACATCGCCAGCAGCGCGCCGCTCTGCACCAGCGCGGCCAGCGCGGCGAGGGTGGGCATGGTGTCGGCGCTGGGCTCCTTGAACAGACCCACGATGCCGCTCTTCACCGTCCCCAGCGACAGCAGCACACACAGCGCCAGCAGCCCCAGGTTCACGCCCAGAAAGAGCATCGGCTCGCCGGCCGGGTCGACATACGGCAGGGTGATCTGCCCGCCGGCGGCCAGGCCCAGCCCCAGCAGCGCCAGCCCGAACAGCCCGCACAGCACCGCCCGCAGGCCAAACCGCGCGCTCATGCCGGACAGGCGCTCCTGCACGGCCTCGGCGTCGCGGGGGTCGTCAAACTCCTCCAGCTCGCCGTCGTCCTCTTCCCCTTCGCCGTCCTCCCCGTCCTCCGGTTCCGGCGCGGCGTAGGGGGGCTTGTCGTCGTTTTCCAGCGGGCCGTCCAGCATCCCGCAGGCTTTTTTCAGCCAGGGGTGTTCCGGCTTTTTCTCTCCGGCCTCCCCGGCGGTGCGGGTGGGTTCCTGCGGCAGCTCCTCCGGTTCGGCCGGCGGGAACTGCCCGGTGACCACCTCGCGGATCAGCTCCTCGGTGGGGATGGTGGGCTGCAGGTCCGGCACCGGGGCGTGGGCCGGGGCCTCTTTTTCCGGCGCGGGCGCCTCCGACGCCTTCTTCACCAGCTCGGCGGCCTCCTTTTCCCGGCGCTGCTGCTCCAGCTTCAGCAGGATGCGGTCGATCTCCACCGTGTCCTGCCGCTGCACGCTGGGCTCCACCCGGCGCAGGTTCTCCAGGATGCGGTCGACATCCGTGCTGGACACAGGCTGCTTGTTCATACCGCTCCCTCCCCGGCGCCGCGCTGGCGCATGATCTCATACAGAATGATGCCGGCCGCCACCGACACGTTGAAGCTGTCCACGCCGGTGCCGCGCGCCGCCATCGGCAGCGAGATCACACCGTCGCACAGCTTCTTCACCAGCGGCGACACGCCGCTCCCCTCGCTGCCCATCACCAGCGCGATGGGGCCGGTGAGGTTGTTGCGGCAGAGCGGAGCGCCGTCCATGTCGGCGCAGTAGACAAAGACGTTCTCCTCCTTCAGCCGGCGGATGGTCTCGCCGATGTTGGCCACCCGGGCCACCGGCAGCCGCGCGGCCGCCCCGGCCGAGGACTTCATCACGGTGGGGGTCACCGGCGCGCCGCCCCGCTTGGGGATGACCACGCCGTGCGCGCCGCACAGCAGCGCCGTGCGCATGATCGCGCCCAGGTTGTGCGGGTCCTCGATGCCGTCGGCCAGCACCAGGAAGGGCGGCTCACCCTTTTCCCGCGCCAGCTCCAGCAGGGCCGCCAGGTCGGTGTAGGCGATGCTGCTGGCCCAGGCGGCCACGCCCTGGTGGCTGTCGGTGCCGCACATGCCGCGCAGCTTGGCCGCGTGCACTTGCTTGGCCACCGCGCCCGCCTGCTTGGCCAGCGCGCCATAGTAGGCCGCCACCTGCGGCGGCAGCGTGTCGGCCAGAAATACCGTGTCCACCCCCGCGCCGCTCTTCAGCAGCTCGGCCACCGGGTTTTTGCCGTACACCAGCTGGGTGTCCTGTTCGGGGCGGGCGTTTTCGCGGGCGGGACGTCTGTTCGTGCGCTGTTCCATCTGTTTCCTCCGTCTATGTATCCGGGCGCAAGAGCGCCCGGGGGCTGTTTTTTTATCCTGTGCTTTTCATTATAGCAGATACGACGATGCTTTTCCATCGTTTGAGCCGGTTTTCTTTCACAGTCTCACAGTATCCAGACGAGCAGCAGCGCAAGGCCTGCCGCCGCGCCGCCCAGCAGCGCCAGCTGCCAGCGGCTCAGCCACGGACGGCGGCGCCAGCACACAAGGCTGCCGGCCAGCCGCTCGGCCTCCTGGCGGCTCTGGGCCAGATGGGTCTGTTCGGCGCCGGGGCGCAGCACCACCCAGATGCTCTCGATGCAGTCGCTCTGCTGCGGGTGCAGCTCGATCACCCGCCGGTTCACTCCCTTCATCCACACCTCACCTCCGCCGTACAGCATGGGCAAAACCGCCGCTGGATAATCCGCCCCGCCCTTTGCCGCCCTCCGGTTATACCTTGCGTAAAACCGACAGTTTTTCCACGTGTTGAAAACACAGTTGAAAAAGTGGAAAATCCCCACCGTTTTGGGCTTTCTACCCTGTTGGAGGCGAGTTTTGCACATAGTTCTCAACAGCATGTTGAAAACTATAAACTCAACTGTGCGTTGATATTCGACTGTCAAATTGGAAATTCGGCAAAATTCCCCCTGCTTTTCTGGTAAAATTTACCCGAACTGCCCGCTCTTTTGCCGCACGAAAAACCAAAAAATGGAAATTTGTCGGCCGCTTTTTCTTTCCACGTTTTTCCACGGGTTTTCCACATTTGACAAGCCCCGGCGGGCGGGTGTATAATTCATTTAGAAGATATTCAAATTGTTTTACCCAGGAGAAAGGAGGCCGTCCGCATGGGGTTTGAAGACACCTTCAAGGCGCTGTCCGACCCGACCCGCCGCCAGATCCTGCAAATGCTGCGCAGCGGGCGCAAGAGCGCCGGGGAGATCGGCGAGCAGTTCGGCCTGACCGGCGCCACCATCAGCCACCACCTGAACGTGCTGAAGGGCGCGGGGCTTGTGAGCGACGAGCGGGAAGGGAAATACATCTACTACACGCTGGACACCAGCGTCGTGGAGGACCTGATGGCCTGGCTGATGCAGCTGCGGGGAGGGAACGACGATGAAGCATAAACGCACATACGAGATCCTGGTCTGGGTGCTGGCGCTGCTGCCGCTGGCGGTCACCCTGGCGCTGTATGGCCGGCTGCCCGAGCAGGTGCCCATCCACTGGAACATGCAGGGGCGGGTGGACGAATACGGCCCGCGCATCCAGCTGATATGGCTGGCCCTGGTGCCGCTGGGCATCCACCTGATGATGCTCCTGCTGCCCCGGATCGACCCCAAAAAGGACAACTATGCCCGGTTCGGGCGGGTGTACGGCATCCTGCGGCTGGCGATGGTGCTGTTTTTCCTGCTCATGCAGGGCATCACGCTGTATGCCGCCCTTGCGCCCGCGCCGCCGCAGGCCGGGCGCCTGATCCTGGCGGCGGTGGGGCTGCTGCTGTGTGTGATCGGCAATTTCATGCCCAAGTTCAAGCACAACTATTTCTGCGGCGTGAAAACCCCGTGGGCGCTGGCCAGCGCGGAAAACTGGCGGCGCACCCATCGCCTGGCCGGGCCGCTGTGGTTCTGGACGGGGCTGGCCTTTGCCGCGGCGGGGCTGGCGCTGCCCGAGGCCGTGGCCGGCGCGGTCCTGCTGGCGGGCATCCTGCCGCTGATCGCGATCCCCATCGCGTATTCCTGGTGGCTGTGGCACACGAAACAGTGCTGATTTTTGCCCTGAAAACCGCCCATGCTCCGCACATCCGGCAGCGATTTTTTTGTACGAAAGGCCCAAAGCGGCGGTTTGCGTTGATTTTGCGCGCAAGATAGGCTATACTGTATGGTAGAAAAATAACGGGCCGGTGCCCGCACAATTCTGGGAGGTACAACATTATGCTGGTAAGCGCAACCGAAATGCTGAAAAAAGCCCGCGACGGCCACTATGCCGTGGGCCAGTTCAACATCAACAACCTGGAGTGGACCAAAGCCATCCTGCTCACCGCGCAGGAGCTGAACAGCCCGGTGATCCTGGGCGTGTCCGAGGGCGCCGGCAAATACATGACCGGCTTCAAGACCGTTGCCGCGATGGTGGACGCCATGGTGGACAGCCTGGGCATCACCGTTCCCGTTGCCCTGCATCTGGACCACGGCAGCTACGAGGGCGCCAAGGCCTGCATCGAGGCCGGCTTCTCCTCCATCATGTTCGACGGCAGCCACTATCCCATCGAGGAGAACGTGGCCAAGACCACCGAGCTGGTTGAGCTGGCCCATTCCAAGGGCCTGTCCATCGAGGCCGAGGTGGGCTCCATCGGCGGCGAGGAAGACGGCGTTGTGGGCGCCGGCGAAGTGGCCGACCCCGCCGAGTGCGCCAAGATCGCCGCTCTGGGCATCGACTTCCTGGCCGCCGGCATCGGCAACATCCACGGCAAGTACCCCGCCAACTGGAAGGGCCTGGACTTCGAGGCGCTGGACAAGATCCACGCCGCCACCGACGGCATCCCCCTGGTGCTGCACGGCGGCACCGGCATCCCCGCCGAGATGATCCAGAAGGCCATCAGCCTGGGCGTGTCCAAGATCAACGTGAACACCGAGTGCCAGCTGTCCTTCGCTGCCGCCACCCGCGAGTATATCGAGGCCGGCAAGGATCAGCAGGGCAAGGGCTTCGACCCCCGCAAGCTGCTGGCTCCCGGCTTTGAGGCCATCAAGGCTACCGTCAAGGAGAAGATGGAGCTGTTCGGCAGCGTGAACAAGGCCTGAGTTCCGGTTTTGTGCAACCTGTATAAATAGAGGCGGCCGTCCGTGGGCAGACGGGCGGCCGCCTTCGCTTGTCCGGCAAGTGATTTCTTTGTGCGGCGGGGCAGCTTCGACCTCATCCGCCCCGCTCGGGCGGGGCACCTTCCCCTGCC
>DGYMR06203__coassemble_1006_pt1 | contig 21611 bp, 17 predicted proteins | sample DGYMR06203__metabat2_high_PE_003 | metagenome-assembled genome bin DGYMR06203
AGTTTTACTCGATTTTTTTCAAAAAATCGCGGATTCCAAAGGCGGAGCCTTTGGGTCGGCAGAAAGATCAGGCATACACGGCCTGCGCGATGTTCAGGGTGTGGTCCAGCATGCGCTCCACGTCGGTGAGCATCTCGCTGTACAGGATGCTCAGCTCGGCGTCGCTCTCGCCGTCCCGCAGACGGCGGATCTGCGCCTTGCGGAAATCCTTGCTCAGGTCGTCGCTCTCGGTCTCCAGCTTGGCCACCTGCTCCAGCACCGCCTGGGCGTCGGGCGCATGCTCGCTGTCCACATGGATGCTGTCCAGCGCCTTGCCCGCCAGCTTGCGCAGGCAGTCCAGCTCTTCGGCGGTGGTCTTGTCCATCTGCACATGGTGCTTGTCCAGCGGCTGGAGATATTCGGCCATGTTCATCGCGTGGTCGCCGATGCGCTCGATGTTGGAGCTCAGCGACAGCATCCGGTTCAGCGTCTCGGAATCCGCCGCCGACATCTCGTGGGTGGACGCGTTGCCGATGCGGCGGATGATATTCGCATTGTAGGCGTCGATCTGGTCCTCGCGCTGGGCCACCAGCTTCAGCTTGGCCGGGTCGCGCTGGAGCAGCGCCTCGAAGGAAGTCTGCACGTTCTGGCAGGCCAGGGCGTACATCTCGGCCAGCTGGCTGCGCAGGTACTTGATGGAAATGGCGGTGGCGCCCATGCCATGCTCGTCCACAACCAGCACGTCCGAAGCGCCGCTTTTCTCCTGCTCGTCGGGCAGGATCTTGCAGGCGGCTTTGGCCAGCAGGTTGCCGAAGGGGAACAGCACGATGGTGGTGACGATGTTGAACACGATATGGGTGGCGGCGATCTGTCCCGGCACGTCGCCCGGCACAATAGACGGAATTAACACATCATCAAACGGGGTGAAATAGCAGATCAGGGTGAAGATCGCGGCGCCGATGCAGTTGAACATCAGGTGGATCAGGGTGGTGCGCTTGGCGGCGCGGCTGGCGCCCATGGCGGCCAGCACGGCGGTGATGCAGGTGCCGATGTTCTGGCCGAACAGCACATACACCGCGTTGTCCAGCCCGATCACGCCCGACATCGCCAGGCCCTGCAGGATGCCGATGCTGGCGGAAGAGCTCTGGATCAGGGCGGTGAACAGCGCGCCGGCCAGAATGCCCAGAATCGGGTTCTTGAAGCTGGCCATCATGTTGGCAAAGGGCTCGTAGTCGCGCAGCGGGGCCATCGAGCTGCTCATCAGCTCCATGCCGATGAAGAGGATGCCCAGGCCGGCCACGATCTCGCCGATGCACACCACGCGCTGCTTTTTGCTCATCATAACGACCAGCACGCCGCAAAACGCGAACAGCGGCGCGATCAGGCCGATGTCCAGCGCGATCAGCAGGCCGGTGACGGTGGTGCCGATGTTGGCGCCCATGATCACGCCCACCGCCTGGGTGAGGGTCATCAGGCCCGAGTTTACAAAGCCGACCACCATCACGGTGGTGGCGGAAGACGACTGGATGATCGCGGTGATGCCCGCACCCACCAGAACGCCCAGCAGACGGTTGCTGGTGAGCTTTTCCAGGATCGACCGCAGACGGTCGCCGGCGGCCACCTCGAGGCCGCGGCACATCACCTGCATGCCGTACAGGAACAGGGCAAGGCCGCCCAGCAGCATTACAACATTTTCAATCGACATGATCCATTCTCCTCTGCGTCTTTTGCGCAAAACCCGTATTTTTTGATTTGATTTACCGCTTGACCATATCCATTATGACAAATCCAGACAGAAACTTGCAATACTTTTGATCTAAGCATTACACAGATTTTACATAAATTTTACAAAACTGTGTGAGAGCTCTCTTCAGCCAGGGCAGACAGGGGAATTTTGTGCACCGCGCGGCGTCCGGTGACCGGATGCGGGGGGCCGCCGTGCTCCGACCATGCCAGCGCCCGCTCGCCGTATAAAATCGCCGCCGTCCGCCGCACGGCCTGTGCCGGGCAGCGCTGTGCCAGACGCCGCAGATACACCGCCAGCTGCGGGTCGGGCCGGTGCAGGCAGGCCGGCAGACGCCCGTCGCCGGTGGCCAGGCGGTCGAGGCAGAGCGCGTCCCGCAGAGGCCCGGCATCCGCCCCGGGCAGCTGCGGCGCGGTGTGCAGCAGGGCGGCGGTGTAGTCGTCCAGGCCGGTGCCGGGCGGGGCAGGAATGTGTTCGCCCAGCCACAAAAACAGCGAAAAAGCGTCCAGTTTTGTGGCTTGCAGCAGATAATGAACCGTCTCGATAAATCTTCCGGAATTATACAAACGCTCGAGCGCGTCCTCGGCGGCGTGCAGGCGGGACAGCTCGGCGGCGGTGATCCACGGGGTGTCGATCACCTCATAGGGCGGATCGGGGGAGTAGCGGCAGGGGAACTGTGCCGGGTCCCGGCGCATGTCGGCGCCGTGCAGCAGCTTCAGGAAGCCCAGCTGCAGCATCGACGGGCGCAGCGAAAAGGCGATGTTGAAGCTGCGCGCAAAGGTGGAAAAGTCCTCCAGCGGCAGGCCGGCGATCAGGTCGATGTGCAGGTGCAGGTTGCCGGGGGCGGCCAGGCGGCGGATATTTTCGGCCAGCTTTGCGCAGTCGGTCTTGCGGTGGATGGCGCAGAGAGTGGGCTCATGAAAGCTCTGCAGGCCGATCTCCAGCTGCACCGCGCCGGCCGGGAAGCGGGCGAGAAGCTCGAAGTGTTCCCCGGTGAGGATGTCGCCCGCGATCTCGAAGTGGAAGCAGACGGTCTCCGGGAAAAGGCGGCCGCGGTTTTCGGCGATCCACCGCCAGATGGCCGCCGCCCGCGCGGGATTTGCGTTGAAGGTGCGGTCGACGAATTTCACCGTGCGCGCGCCGGAATTCGCCAGCAGCGCGATGCGGGAAAACATCTCGTCCAGCGGCCAGCCCCGCACCGGGCCGCACCGCCCCGACAGGCAGAAGGCGCACCGGTAGGGGCAGCCGCGGGTGGTCTCGATGTAGGCGATGCGCCCGCCCAGCGCCTCCAGATAGGCGGGGGTGTAGGGGGACGGGGGGAGCGTTTCCGCGATTGCGGGGGGCGCGGTGTAGATGCGCCCGTTTTCCCGGCCGCACAGCCCCGGCACGCTGCCCGCGCCCGGACGCCCGCCCGCCAGCAGGCGGCAGAAGGCGGGCAGGCTCTCCTCCCCCTCGCCGGATAAAATGTAGTCGGTCTCGGGCAGTTCGGCCAGCACCTCGGCCGGGTTGTGGCTCACCTCCGGCCCGCCCAGCAGGATCACGCAGCGGGGCAGCGCGCGGCGCACCAGACGCACCGCTTCAAAGGTATGGCGGCGGTTCCAGATGTATACCGAAAATCCCACGGCGTCCGGCTTTGCCCCGATCACCCGCTGTGCCAGCGCGGCGGGGGGCTGGTTGATGGTGCCCTCCAGCACCTGCGCGGGCTGCCCGGCGGCCTCGCACGCCGCCGCCAGGCACCACGGCGCCAGCGAGGAATGGATGTATTTGGAATTGTAGACGGCCAGCACAAGCTGCATGGGGCGACGCTCCGTTTCTGTGATGGATTTGCCCTTATCATACCACAACCGGCGCCGCCAGCGCCAGTTCCAGCAAAGGGGCGGATGAGGTGGAATCTTGCCCCCTTCCGCTGCACCCCGCCGGCGGGAGCAGAGGGGAGAGCTTTCGGTATACGCAAACCTTAGTACGAACACTTTTTCGCTGAACAGCAGGGCGCCTTCCATACGGAAGGCGCCCTGCTGTTTTTGGTATACGCCAATGGCTGGTGCTCTCTGTGAAAAGGTCGGCGGATGCTTTGTGCGATTGGTTTGCAACGCCTTTGTACCAAGTGGGAACAGGATGCGTCATGTTATCGTACCAGCGCAGAATCGCTTTTCCCTGATGGAGCATTGATTGGACCGTGCTGTCTCCGAAAGGGATGGCCCACGGCACAGATGACAGCGTATTGCTGCTGATGTAAAGTGCAAGCAGTTCCCAAAACGCAAGCGGTACATTGTTATCGAAGTATCCGTTTACCATTCCGGCTGCAAATAAAGGCGCAGTCTCGGCACACCATACGATGCGGTTGAACTCTTCCCACGGGTCTCCAAAATCATTTCTGTTAAAATCAATGATGTATAGTTTTCGATCATTGCCGATCATCATATTGCCGATATGATAATCCCCGTGCTGATAGGTCCGAGGTCTGCCACGCAGCAGGTGGCGGTGAGAATTGATGTAGTCGATGAATGCCTGTCCGTTTTCGTATTTGACAGGGCATTCCAAATACATTTTGATTTTGTAATCCGCTTTGCGGTTAAAGGAAATTTCCCAATCTTCTGTTCCTTGGGGAGCGGGGATTTTATGAATTTCCTTTAGGATTTTCCCGCTTCAAAGCCATAAAAGTACTGTTCTTCGCGCGTCAGCTGTTCCATGATTTCTTCTGCATCAACGCCGTCGATCCAGGTTTGAATGGAATAAACGCCTTCCGCCCTTTGTCGATCAGTTTCCTTGTAATAAACGTATGCTGCGGCATAGGCTTTCCCCCTTTCGGATGGGCATTTGCCCTTGAAATGCGGGTGTTTGTGCGATGGACTTTCAGCCGACCGGCATGTTCCCGGCGTATAAAAGCCAAAGGGAGACGGCTTCCTGTGCGAAGTGTCTCCCTTTGGGGGTGCGTTTTTGTTTGTGCGGAAAAGGGCTTTACGCCTCGGTGCCCCACAGTTCCAGCTGGGTGAGAGCGGGGAAGGGGGAGGGGTCGTCCGGGCACTGGATCAGCTGCTCCAGCGTGGCGGTGCGCACGGTGCGCGGCGCGATGGCGGTGTGCTGCGGCCAGGCCACCTTCTCGAAGTGCAGCGTCTCGCTGCTGCCGTCGTCGAAGCGGATCACCGCGCTCTGCCACCAGTTGTCGTGCGGGAAATCGTTGCGCAGGGTGACCACCACCTCGTCCACCGTCACGGCGCGGCCGAAGTCGATGGTCAGCGCGGCATTGGGGTCGCGGTTGATGCCCCAGCTGGAATAGGGGTAGACGCCGTGGCCTTCGTTGGCATAGATGCCGTCGATGGCGTTGCGGGCCTCAAAGCTGGCCTCGCCGCGGGTCTCCACGTTCGCGGTGGCGTGGGGGAACAGGCCCTGGTTGGCATGGCAGTCCAGCGGGTTCAGCGCCAGGTTGCGGCGGGCGGAGATCTCCGCCTCGGTGGCGCAGCGCGCCCAGATCAGGTGCTCCTCGCCCACAAAGGCCTTGGGGGAATAGCAGATGCGGCGCTCTTCAAAGGGGATGGGCAGACGGGCTTCGGCGTTCAGGCGGCCGAAGGTCTCGGGCAGGCTGTCCTCCAGCTGGGCCACCACATAGCCGGCCTCGTCGCTCGCCAGGCACACAACGTCGCCCGGCTGATAGGCGGCCTTGTACTCCAGGAACACGCGGCCCTCGCCGGTGGCGCTGGCCAGCGTTTCCCCGGCGGCATTCTTCACGGATACGGTCAGTTTCATAGTTGTTCGTCCTCCATTTCGCAAAACGGCAAACGCCGTTCATAGATTTTATTATACGGTGCCTGGGGAGGCATTGCAAGGGGGTCAGGTCTCGCTGTCCGGGCGCAGTCTGCGCTGGTATTCGGTGGGGGTCATGCCCACATGGCGGCGGAACACCCGGGTGAAATAGTAGGCGTTTTCAAAGCTGAGCATATAGCTGATCTCGTAGATGCGGTATTTGCCCTCCCGGATCAGCTGGCAGGCGCGGCGCATCTTGGTCTCGTTGACGAAGTCCATGAAGTTCTGGTTGTACTCCTTCTTGAACAGCGCCGACAGGTAGCTGGGCGACAGCCCCGCCGCCGCGGCGGCTTCCTGCAGGAGGATGCGCTCGTCCACATGCTGGCGCACATATTCCCGCGCCTTTTCCAGCGGGTCGCTGTGGCCGGATTCCAGCGCGTCCATCTGGGCCTCCAGCTGCCGGCCCAGCATCGCCAGCCAGTCCAGCACCTGCGCGCGGGTGGCCAGGCTCTGGATGCCGCTGAGGATGTCGCCGGTGTCGCTGAAAAAGCCGCCGCCCTCCGGGGCCAGCGGGGCCAGCACCATGCTGCACATGCTGTACAGCTCGCTGCAGCAGTGGATGCCCTCGCGGCGCAGATGGGGCGTTTTGGCCAGCAGGTCGGCCGCCTTCTGGATGATGGCCAGCGCCGGGCCCTTGTTCTTGGCCCGCAGCTCCAGCGCCAGGCGGTTGCACAGGTCGTGCACCTCCACCGGCTGCAAAGCGGGCATCGCGCCCAAAAGGCAGCGCGAGGTGAGCACGTCGCCGCCCGACAGGTAGTAGTACTGCCGCAGCTGGGCCAGCTGCACGGTGGCCTCCCCCAGGGCCTGCGGGCCGTCGAAGCGGTCGCTGCACAGCAGCGCCAGCCGCACCTGGGTGGTGTTGGCCGAGGCCATCGACAGCTTGGAATAGAACAGGTCGAGGTCGGGCATCTGGTCCAGCTCCCAGCACAGCAGCAGCAGGCTCTGTGCGTCGTAGTCGGGCAGGGCCAGGATAAAGTGGTCCAGCAGGTTCTGGGCCAGCTTTTCCACCACGTCGCACTCCCAGTCGAGCAGCTGGCGGCGGTCTTTGCGCGAGAAGCTGGAGATGGTGGGCAGCGCCGACACGTCCAGCATCAGCTGCATCAGGCAAAAGCGCGAGAAGGCCCCCTGCCGCGCCAGCACGCCGCGTGCGGCGAGGTTGTCGGCGTCGCGCAGGATGTCCAGCGCCGCGGCCCGCAGCGCCTCGGTGCGCTGGGTCTGCATATAGTCGGCCTCGATGGTGGCGCAGGCCAGCCGGCCGCGCTTGTCGCATTCGGCCTTGGCCATCTGCAGGCTGCTCTCCAGGGCCGCCGGGTCCAGCTGGGTCTTCACCAGATAGTCCACCGCCCGCAGGCGCAGCGTCTGGCGGGCCAGGTCGAAGTCCTGGTAGTTGGTCAGCATGATGAACACCGGCGCGTTTTCCCGTTCGTTCGCCTCCTCCAGCAGTTCGATGCCGGATTTCACCGGCATGCGGATGTCGCATATTACAATGTCGGGCGCAGCCTTGTCGATCAGCTCCAGCGCCTGCTGTCCGTTGCGGGCGGTGCCCACGATCTCGCAGTTCTGGGCCGTCCAGTCGATCAGGAACTTGATCCCCGACAGAATGATGGGCTCATCGTCCACCAGGATCACACGGTACATCTCAATTCGCCTCCTCTTTGGGGATCCGCACCGTCATGCGGGTATATTGGCCGGGCCTCGCGTCGATCGAAAGCCCGTAGGGAGCGCCGTACACCAGCCGCAGCCGCTCGTTGACATTGCTCACGCCGATGCCGTTCATGCTGCCGTGGCTGTGCTGCATGCGGCTGTGGAGCGCGCGCTGGATGGCGGCCTGGTCCATGCCCTGGCCGTCGTCCTCCACCGTGATGAGCAGGTCGTCCCCCTTTTCCTGCGCATACAGCCGGATGGTGCCGAACCGGCCGGTGGGCTCGATGCCGTGGAAAATGGCGTTCTCCACCAGCGGCTGCAGCGTCAGCTTGATGATGCTGTATTTGTACAGCGCCGGGTTGATGTCGTTGACAAATTCAAAGGTGTCCATATACCGGATGGACATGATGCCGATATAGTCCTCCAGCAGCGAGATCTCCTCGGCCAGCGGGATCTTGTGGTTGTAGCCCTTGGCCATGTGTTTGAGCAGGTTGGACAGCGAGCGCGCCATCTGCTGGATGCCCGGGTTTTTCTGGATCACCGCCATCCAGTGGATGGAATCCAGCGTGTTGTAGAGGAAATGGGGATTCACCTGGCTTTGCAGCATCGCCAGCTCGATCTTGCGCTTCTGCTCGGCCTGCTGCTGGGTCTCCTGCAGCAGGTGCCGCACCGACAGGATCATCTCGTTCACCACCCGGCCGATCTGGGCGATCTCGTCGCTGCCCTTTTCGATGGTGGGGTCGTAGTCGAAGTCGTTCTCCGAGATGCGCTTGATGCGGGCGGTGAGGCGCAGCACCGGCTTTGTGAGCATGCCGGACACCAGCGCCAGGATGGCGATGCCCGCCACGATGCTGGCCAGCAGCGCCACCAGCACGGTGTGGAAGATCTTCTGGTTGTCCAGCAGCAGCGCCGATTCGTTCACACAGCTCACCAGCTGCATGCCGGAATAGTCCAGCGGCGTGATCTCCACCCGCCAGGTGTCGCCGTTCACCGCAAAGGTGTCGCCGCTCTGCAGGTGGCGCACATCGGAGGTGGGGAGGGCCTCGTCCAGCGCGCCGGGCAGGATGGCGCCGTTCGCGGTGGTGACGAAGTATTCACCGCTGGGCATGTAGTTGTCCAGCACGTCGGTGACGAGGTCTGTGCTGAACTCGGTGTACAGCCAGGCCTTGGCACTGCTGGCCGCGCCGCTGGTCACCGGCTGCAAAGCGGCCAGGCACTGCTGCTCTTGATACGGTGTGATGGAGGTGGGCATCAGGGTGAGGCCGTTGCTGAGGATGCCGGTGGACAGCATCGTCTGGTAGGCCGGGCTGTTCAGCAGATTCTGCCAGTCGGAGAAAAAGCCCGGATACCGCTGCCGCGACGACTGCACCAGCAGCCCCTCGCGGTTGTACAGCATCATCTTGTTCAGATAGTTGTCCACGCCGCTGACCGCGGTGGCGTCGGCCATCACCTGCTGGGCATCCAGCATCACCGTCATCTGGGCGTTGCTGGACGGGGTGCCGGCTTCGGCAGCCCGCAGCACCGACACGTGGTTCGCGCACTGCACCGACAGGGTGAGCGCCTTTTCCAGCTCGGCGTTCAGCTGCTGGGCGATGGAACGGCGGTTCAGGGTGTCGATGGAGTAGGCGCGCTCGGTGATGATGCCATTCAGATATTGGTAGATATACAGGTTGCTGACAAGCCCCACCGCGGCCACACACAGCGCGGTGCACAGAAAGACCCGCCAGCGGATGCTTTTGAAAAACGGCATGACATACGCTCCTTTTCTGCCGGCGCAAAAAACGCCGGCCCCTTAAATTACTATTATAAACAAAACCGCGCCGCCCCGCAATTAGTTTAAAACCACAACGGTGCGGATACAAATTTGTCTCAAAATCGTAAAATAGTATGAATAAATAAAATAATACTATATTTTTTCCAGAATTCAAAAAATAGGATAGCAAAATCAAAAAAATGAAAGATGGATTTCGCTCCAAGGCCCCGTATAATGGTGTCAGTACAAAGGACACGGCGGCGGGAGGCCCCCAAAAGCCCCCCGGCGCAAAAATGAAAAAGGAGAAAACGAGCATGAAAATGAAACGCATTGCAGCGCTGGGCGTCAGCGCTATGATGGCTGCTTCTGTTCTGACCGCCTGCGGCGGCCCCGGCAGCAGCACCCCCGCCAGCACCCCGGCTTCCGGCTCCACCGGCGGCAGCACCGGAGAGGAGATCACCCTGAAGGTTGCCACCTGGGACAACACCTCCAACCCCTCCGTGCAGAACGCCGTGGATGCCTTTATGGATGCCAACCCCAACATCAAGGTTGAGCTGATGGACATCCCCAGCGCCGACTACACCACCAAGCTGACCACCATGCTGAACGGCGGCGCCGATATGGACGCCTTCTTCGTGAAGGACGCCGACACCACCAAGAGCCTGGCCGACAAGGGCCAGCTGGCCGACCTGACCGAGTACATTTCCGCCGACGGCGTGGATCTGGCCGCCTACAACGGCCTGGCCGAGAACTTCAACTACGACGGCAAGCAGTACGGCCTGCCCGCCCGTACCGACTACTACGTCATGTTCTACAACAAGGACATGTTCGACGCCAAGAATATGGAGTATCCCTCCAACGACTGGACCTGGGCCGACTTCGAGGAGATGGCCAAGCAGCTGGCCGGCGACGGCAAGTACGGCGCTTACATCCACACCTGGCAGGCCTGCGTGCAGAACTGGGCTGTGCAGGATGGCAAGCACACCATCATGGACTACGAGACCGGCTACGACTTCTTCAAGCCCTACTACGAGATGGTTCTGCGCATGCAGGACGAAGGCTCCATCCAGAGCTTTGGCGAGCTGAAGAGCGCCAACATCCACTACTCCGGTCCCTTCGCACAGGGCACCGTCGGCATGATGCCCATGGGCACCTGGTACATGGCCACCATCATCGAGGCTGTGAAGAACGGTGAGAGCACTGTGAACTGGGGCGTTGCCACCATTCCTCATCCGGAAGGCGTTGAGGCTGGCTGGACCGTTGGTTCCGCCACCCCGATGTGCATCAATGCCAACACCGACAAGAAGGATGCCGCCTGGGAGCTGGTCAAGTTTGTGACCGGTGAAGAGGGCGCCGCTGAGTACGCCAAGGTTGGCGCTATCCCCGGCCGCGCTGACGATGCCGCTATCGCTGAGATCGCCGCTATGGAAGGTATGCCCGAGGGCACCGCTGAGGCTCTGAAGGTCACCAACATCAGCCTGGACCGTCCCATCGTGGACAAGGTTGCCGACGTGAACCAGATGCTGGGCGAGCAGCACAGCCTGATCATGCTGGAGCAGGATACCATCGACAACGTGCTGGCCAGCATGGCCGAGCAGGCTGAAGCCATCATCAACGGCTAAAAAAATTTCGCTTCAACGTTATTTGAAACAGAACGGAAGGGCGGGCGCGTTGCGCGCCCGCCCTTCATTGGGCGATATTGCCGCCGGGCGGCGGCGCACTTTTGAGAGGAGGCGTCTGGCTTGACGACACAAAAAACGCAGAAAAAGGCCAAGGGCCTTAGCCTGAATACCCGCAACACCCTGGTGGGTATGACCTTCATCCTGCCCAACTTCATCGGCTTTTTGATCTTTACGCTGGTGCCGGTGGTGTTCTCGTTCATCCTGAGTTTCATGAAGTGGGACGGCTTCAACGAGATGCAGTTTGTGGCCTTCGACAACTTCGCGAAGATCTTCAAGGATCCCAACTTCCGCAATTCCCTGGTGCTGACGCTGGAATACACCGTGTTCACGGTGCTGTTCAGTATGGCGGCTGCGCTGGGCCTGGCGATCCTGCTGAACAACAAGCTGCGGTTCGTCAACTTCTTCCGCAGCGCCATCTTCTTCCCGTATGTGGCGTCCATCGTGGCCGTTGGCTGTGTGTGGAAGGCCATGTTCATGAAGAACGGCGGCGTGGTCAATGCCCTTCTGGGCGTTTTCCTGCCCGACAGCGCGCTGCCCGGCTGGCTGGCCGATGTGGACTGGGCGCTGCCCGCCGTCATCATCGTCAGCGTGTGGAAGAACATGGGCTATTTCATGATCATCTACCTGGCGGCCCTGCAGGACATCCCCTACTCCCTGTATGAGGCGGCCGAGATCGACGGCGCCACCAAGTGGCAGCAGTTCCGCCGCATCACCTTCCCGATGCTGACCCCCTCCCACTTCTTTGTGCTGATGATGCTGATCATCAACAGCTTCAAGGTGTTCGACCTGATCTTCATGCTCACCGAGGGCGGCCCCGGTACGGCGACTCAGCTGCTGAGCATGTACATCTACAACAAGTCCTTCATTTCCTGGGACTACGGCGTTGCCAGCGCTGCGGCGATGATCCTGTTCCTGATCGTGGGCGGCATCACCCTGGTCCAGTTCCGCGTGGAAAAGAAGTTCAACGACTTTATGTAAAGGGGGAACAACATCCATGATTGAAAAGAAGCAAAACCCCGTTGTCCGCGCCCTGCTGTATGTGCTGCTGATTGTTCTCACCATGATCACGCTGCTGCCGCTGGTGTGGATGCTGTCCGCCTCTCTGAAGCTGGACAGCGAGGTGTTCACCATCCCCATCAAGTGGATCCCCGAAACCTTCCACTGGGACAACTACCTGCGCGTGTGGCAGAAAATCCCCTTCGGCCTGTTCACCTTCAACAGCGCCAAGCTGACGGTGATCATCACCATCATCCAGGTGTTCACCTGCTCGTTCGCGGCGTATGGCTTCACCAAGTGCCATTTCCGCGGCCGTGACACCCTGTTCCTGTGCTACGTGGCCACCATCGCCATTCCCTGGCAGATCTACATGCTGCCCCAGTACAGCATGATGCAGAAGTTCGGTCTGGTGGACACCCATCTGGGCTACATCATGCTGCAGGCCTTCGCCGCCTTCGGCGTGTTCCTGCTGCGCCAGTTCTACCAGGGCATCCCCAACGAGCTGCTGGAGGCCGCCCGCATCGACGGCCTGAGCGAGTACGGCATCTACGGCCGCATCGTGCTGCCGCTGTCCAAGCCCGCCCTCACCACCCTGACCATCTTCACCTTCGTGACGGTGTGGAACGACTTCATGGGCCCCATGATCTACTTCAACAGCGAATCCAACAAGACCATCCCTCTTGGTATCCGCATGTTCCTGGGCCAGTATTCCACCTCCTACGAGCTGATCATGGCGGCCAGCGTGCTGAGCCTGATCCCCATCTTCCTGCTGTATGTGCCCTGCCAGCGCTTCTTCGTACAGGGCATTGCCACCAGCGGCCTGAAAGGCTGATTTCCTCTTGTGTTCGTGCCGTGTCTGCGGCAGAATAGAATCAACGGCAACAGGGGGCGGAGCTGTGCGCTCCGCCCCCGCTTTTTATCTTGAAACCGAAAGGATGACCTACCATGACCATGCCCTCCCGCGAGGCGCTGCAGGCTGCCTTCGACCGCGCGGTGGAGATCCTGCGCGGCAACCTGCCCGAATTCACCGAGAAATTCCAGTTCTCCTGCAGCGAGAACAACTTCTATCCCCAGAGCGAGAACGTCGAGTGGACCACCGGCTTCTGCACCGGCGAATACTGGCTGGCCTGGGAGCTCACCGGCGACGACGCCTTCAGGCAGGCGGCGCTGGTGCAGGTGGACAGCTTCCTCGACCGCATCGAGAAGCGCATCGACGTCGACCACCACGACATGGGTTTCCTGTACAGCCCGTCCTGCGTGGCGGCCTATAAGCTCACCGGCAGCGAGACCGGCAAAAAGGCCGCGCTGCTGGCCGCCGACAACCTGATCGCGCGGTTCCAGGAGAAGGGGCAGTTCCTGCAGGCCTGGGGCGAGCTGGGCGCGAAGGACAACTACCGCCTCATCATCGACTGCCTGCTGAACCTGCCGCTGCTCTACTGGGCCAGCGACGTGACCGGCGACGGCAAATACCGCGACATCGCCCTGCGCCACACCAGGACCAGCCTGGCGAACCTGGTGCGGGACGACAACTCCACCTACCACACCTACTTCTTCGACACCGAGACCGGCGAGCCGGTGCGCGGCGCCACCCAGCAGGGCTACCGCGACGGCAGCGCCTGGGCGCGCGGCCAGGCCTGGGGCGTGTACGGCACCGCCCTGAGCTACCGCTACACCAAAGACCCCAAGGCGATGGACCTGTTCTGCCGCGTGACCGATTTCTTCATCGACCACCTGCCGGCCGACAACGTGCCCTATTGGGATCTCGACTTCACCGACGGCAGCGGCGAGCCGAAGGACTCCAGCGCTGCCAGCGCGGCGGTGTGCGGCATTCTGGAGATGTGCAAATATCTGCCGGCCGACAAAGCCGCCCACTACATGGAAGCCGCCGGCCGCATGATGACCAGCCTCATCAGCCCGGAGTACGCGGTGCAGGACCGCAGCGTGTCCAACGGCCTGCTGCTGCACGGCGTGTACGCCAAGAACTCGCCCTATAACCCCATCCCCGAGGACCGCGGCGTGGACGAGTGCAACACCTGGGGCGACTACTTCTACATGGAAGCACTGGTGCGTCTGCTGAAGGATTGGCAGCTGTACTGGTAAGGATTCACCCGAAAAATCGAACAGAAAAGCGACGGCCGGCCCCCGCACAGACGGGGGCCGGCCATCGCTTTTTGACCAAATCAGAGGAGAGAAGGCATTCAGTGCCAAAGGCTTCCCCCCTTGGGGGGAAGCTGGCGCGGATGCGCCTGATGAGGGGAGGGCTTGCCCCTTTGCTCCAACCGGCGGGTGCGGGGGAAGGGGGAAGCCTTTGGGCTGCGCGTTCCCTCCCGCAAAGCGCCGCTGCGCCCGGCCGTGTATGTGCGGAAAACGCCGCACCAAGGGAGAAAATTCCGGATTCAGTCCTCCTGTTCCGGCGCGTTTTCCCCGGACGGGAGAAGCGCCGGGCCGGATTCGGCGGCGGGCCGGGCTGGCGGCGCCGACACCGCCAGCAGGCTGAGCGTCCACAGCGCGCCCAGTCCGCACAGGACCGATTGCAGCAGCGCGGTTTTTGCGCCCACGTCCCGCAGCGCGGGGGACATCGCCAGCAGCATGCGCAGCTGACCGGCCAGCGTCTCGCCCAGCTGCGACCAATAGGCGAAATCGCTCCACCGCGACGGCACCAGCCAGGCCGGCAGCTGGGCCAGCACCAGCGGCAGCGCCGCCGCCAAGCCCACCGCCAGCACCCAGCAGGCGGCCTGCCCGGCCAGGCGGGAGCGCCTGCGCAGCAGCGTCAGCCCGTGCAGCGCCAGCCGCACCGCCGCCGCGCCCAGCGGCAGCCAGGCCAGCAGCCTGCACCCCGCCGCGAGGAACGGGCCGTATACCATCGCATCGGCCCCCAGCCCCGCCGACGCCGCAAAGCTGCGCGCCTGTTCGCCGGCATCGCCGTCCGGCCCGGGCACGAATTCCGCCGCCGTGTAGGGGGTCTCGTCGTCGCCCGCAAAGAGCGCCGCCGTCTCCTCGGTGTCCAGCACGCCCAGCACGGTGTAGGTGCTGCCGGCCCATTCCAGCGTCTGCCCCACCGCGTCCAGGCTGCCGTACAGCTGCCAGGCCAGGGCGGCGCTGATCGCACAGCCGGTGCGGTCGGCAGAGGCAGGGGCGCCGCCTGCCAGATAGGCCGCCGGCCAGGCCAGCGACCCGTCGCCCCAGAACCGCACCGCGGTGGCCTCCGCCTCGGCGCGGGGGGTGGAGAGGAGGGCGGCTTCCTCGGCCCAGAAGCTGACCCGTGCACCGCTTTCGGCCGCAAGCTCGGCGGCTTTTTCGCAGGCGTCGGCGTTCACCGGAGCGCTCATGCGGACCCCGATGGCCGGCCAGGCCAGCGCCAGACGGTCGGCCGCCGACAGGCATCCCGCCAGCAGCAGACAGGCCAGCGCCCAGCCTGCCAGCCGCAGCACCCGCGCCCTCATCCCTTCACCCGCACGCGGTCGCCGGCGCTCACCGGACGGCTGGACGAGGCGACCACCTGGCTGTCGGGGCCAAGCGCGCCGCTCACCGCCGTGGTGCCGCCGCTGATGCGCTCGATCGACACCGGCACCTCCACCAGCACGTTCTGGATGCCCAGCACCGTCACCCGCTGCTCCATCACCAGCACATACTGGCCGGCGCTGCCCAGCCGCACCGCCGACGAGGGGAGACAGGTGTAGTACTGCTGCTGGGACAGCGTCACCGACGCCTCGGCGCCGCCCAGCTGCCAGGATGCGCCGTCCTCCGCCAGCCGCACCGTCATCTGCACCGTGCCGTCCTCCTGCGGCGACAGCGCCTGGATGGTGCCCCTGCCGACGGCGTAGTCCTGCTGCACGTTCACCAGCCCTCCGGCCTTCAGCTGCCCGGCCTGCTCTTTGCCGACGGTGGCCCGAAAGACGAACCCGCCTTCCTGCCCGGCCAGCTGCCCGGCGCTGGCGACGGTGGGCTGCCCCGCCGTGAGGTCCAGACGCACCAGCGTGCCGCCGGCCGGCGCGGTGATGCAGCCGCCCGCCTGCTGCAGGGCGGTCAGCCGGTCGAGCAGGCGCTGGGCTTCCTCCAGCTCCAGCTGGGCCAGCTGGGCGTCGGCCGCGTTGGCTTTGCCGGCGGTCTCGGCCTGTTTGGCCGCCTCGCTGTAGCTCTTCTGCGCGCTTTGCAGCGCGCTCTCGGCGCTCGCCACGCTGCGGTCGCCGCTGAGGGCGGTGTCCTCCGCCGCCTGCCGGGCCGATGCCAGTGCCTGCTCGGCCGTTTCGCGGGCGCTGCGCGCGGTGTCCAGCGCCAGCTGTGCGGCCTCCAATTCGCCCTCCTCCAGCTCCTCGGGCGGCTTCTGCTGCAGCTCTTCCAGCGCGTCGGAGGCGGCCTGTTCGTCCTGCTTTGCGCGTTCCAGCGCGGTTTCTGCCTGCTGCACCGCCTCGGCGGCGCGGCCGTTGGCCCGGTCGCGGTCGGCCTGCGCGCCCGCCAGCGCCGTCTGCGCCGCGTCCACCCCGCTGCTGTCCACCGGCTGCTCTTCCCGCAGCGCCTCCAGCGCCAGCTGCTGCTTTTGCACCTGCGCCTGCTGGGCGCGCACCGCGCGGTCCAGCTCGTCGGCGTCCACCTTCGCCAGCAGATCGCCCGCATTCACTTTCTGTCCCGCCGCGGCGGCCACCTCGGTGACCTTCAGCCCCTCCGGGACCTCGATGTCGGAAGGGGCCGCCGCCTCGATGGTGCCGGACGCCGTCAGGCTGTCGGACAGGTTGGCGGAGGCGGGCTTTTCCAGCGACACCTCGGCCATCGTGGCGCCGGACGCCCCCCGCGCCACCAGCGTGCACACCAGCATGGCCGCAAAAAACCGCCCGGCGCGCCCCAGCGCCCGCCGCTGGCCCGGCTCGCTGGACTGCACCGCCGCGCGCAGCCGCTGCCGGATCTCCTTGATTCGTTCCATTTCGTTCACTCCTTCAGTCCGCTGGCCTGGATGCCCAGCTCCAGATACTTTTGTCCAAACAAAAACAGCAGCAGCGCCGGCGCCAGCATCAGCAGGCTGGCCGCCATCGAAAGGCCCAGCTGCCCCGCCGTGATCTGCGGCAGGTAGAGCGACAGCGGCCAGTTCGACGCCGATTTCAAAAACAGCATCGGCTGCTCGATGGCGTTCCAGGCGTCCAGAAAGCCCAGCACCATCGCCGACAGGATGCCCGGCACCCCCAGCGGCAGCCCGATCCGCACAAAGGCCGGGAACATGCCGGCGCCGTCCAGCGCCGCCGCCTCCACCATCGCGCGCGGCACCGCGTCGAAGCCCTTGGCCATGATAAAGACCGGGAAGGTGGAAAAGACGCCCGGCAGGATGATGGCCAGCGGGGTGTCCAGCAGGCCGAGGGTGTTCAGCACCAGATAGTGCGGCACCATCATCACCTGGAAGGGCAGCAGCATCAGCACGATGTACAGCCCCCACAGCGCCTTTTTGCCCCGGAACCGCAGCCGCGACAGCGCCCACGCCGCCGGCGCGCCCACCAGCACCTGCCCGATCACCTGCGGGAAAACCTGCAGGCAGGTGTTCCAGAACATCACAAAAAATTCCGGTGTGTCGAACAAAAGCTCGGCCAGCGGCTGCAGGGTGGGCCAGGAGGGCAGCGCCGTCCAGACGGCGTACCCCTCCCGCAGGCCCAGCACCGGCCCGATCGTGACCCGCAGCTCGTCCAGCGGCGTCAGCACCCCGCAGAACATGAACCACAGCGGCCACCACACCGCCAGCGCCACCGCCGCCAGTGCGGCCGTCACCAGCCGCTGGGCCGCTTTGCTGCGCTTCATACCTCGTCGTCCCCCTTCCAGATGCGGCCCAGAAGCAGGATGAAGCCCAGCAGCACCGCCGCCACCAGCACCGCCGCCGCGCTGAGACGGCCGAGGTCGAGGTCCAGAAACCAGTTGTTGAACAGATGCTGCAGCAGATAGATGCTGCGGTGCGGATAGGAGCCCGCCACCAGATACGCCTCCCGGAACACCTTGAAGGTGTTCAAAAGGCTCAGCACCGCCGTCAGGCCCAGCGTGGGCAGAAGGCCCGGCAGCGTGATGCAGCGGAACTGCGCCAGCGGCCCGGCGCCGTCGGCGGCAGCGGCCTCGTATAAGGTCTGGGGGATGCCGTCCAGCCCGGCCAGCCAGAGGATCATGTCGTAGCCGCTGTTCTTCCACAGGTAGGTGAAGATGAGCACCCAGAACGCCGCGCCGGTGCCCATGAAGTCCACCGCCGGCAGCCCCGCCGACGTGAGCAGCCGGTTCACCAGGCCGTTTTCGTGGAACAGGGTCTGCCACAGCAGCACGATGCTGGCCACCGGCACCGCCATCGGCAGCAGGAAGCTGGTCTTGAAGGCCCGCCCGCCCGGGCGCAGCATCCGCACCCCCAGCGCCAGCAGCAGGCTCACCGCCAGCAGCAGCGGCAGACAGACGGCCACAAAGCGGGCGGTGTTGGCGGCGGCCAGGCGAAACGCCTGGTTTTGCAGCACCGAGCGGTAGTTGTCGAGGCCTTTCCAGCTGGTGCCCAGCGCGTTGCAGAAGCTGCGGCGCACCGTTTCGGCAAAGGGGATCAGCACAAAGATGCACAGCCCGCACAGGCTGGGAGCCATGAACAGCCAGGCGCCGCGCGCCTCGGAGCGGGAATGGGCGGCAGAGCGTTTCATATGCATTCTTCCTTTCGGGCAGGGATGGGGCGCACAGCGCCCTTCTGCTGTCATCATACCAGCTCTATCTGGAAATAGCCTTAAAAAACGCCCCGGAAACAAAAAAGGCCGTCCCCCTGTGCAAAAGGGGACGGCAGGATGGGCATGTGTCAGGGCAGCGGCGCGCGGCGGTCGTGCAGGCCGAGGAGGTAGTCGGTGGAGGTGCGGTACAGCTGCGCCAGACGGATCAGCACCTGTGTGGGGATGTCGTTTTCACCGGTTTCGTATTTGGAATACCCGGTCTGCGACATGCCCAGATATTTCGCCACCTGTGTCTGGGTCAGGCCAGCGTCCTCGCGCAGATCGCGCAGTCGATGGTATATGGAAATTCCCCCCGTAGACAAAGTTGGAGCAGCCGGCACAGCTTCGACCTCATCCGCCCCTTCGGGGCACCTTCCCCTGCCAGGGGAAGGCGTTCGGTGGAAAAGAGCGGACGTCTCAGTCCCGCTGTTCCGCCAGCTGCTTCCAGGGCGCCAGCAGGCCCAGCGCCGCCGCCGCGATCAGCAGCGGGTGCACGGTGGACAGGTACATGATGGAGGTGCCGATGCCGAAGCTGGCCACCTCCATAAAGGCGATCATCATCGCGCGCAGCACCGCCATGCCAAGCAGCCCCCAAACGGCCAGCCAGGCCACCCGCGCGCCGGCGCCCGCGCCCTTTTTCCAGACGCTGCGCCCGCCCGCGCACAGGCGCACCACCGCCAGCAGCAGGCACAGCGGCAGCAGCAGCGAATAGGCATGCCGCACCCCCTGCAGCACCCCGAACACCAGCGTCTGGAGCGGGGAATAGTACGGCTCGCTGGTGCCCGCCTTGCAGGCGAGGTTCGCGGGGGTGTGGAGGAACGCCTCCATCGGGGCGATCTGGTCCTCGGCGCGGCCCACGCTGATGGTGTCCATACAGGGGGCGGCGTCCTGCATCGTCAGGCAGAACCACAGGCTGTGCAGCCCTTCGCGCACCACCGGCCCGACATACTTCGCCGTGATGCGGGGGGTGGTGCTGCTGCGCGGGCCGGTGGCCTCCACCGCGCCGCTGTCGCACAGGGCGTTCACCTCGTCTGCCAGGGCGGTGAAGTACTCCTGCGCCGTTTGGGCCGTCTCATACATGCCCGCCTCCGACGCCGCCCGCCGCAGCGCCCAGTAGAAAGCGCCGGCCGGGTATTCGCCGGTGCGCACATCGGCATAGCCGTTCTGGAAGGCGGGGTCCTCCAGCCAGGGGCGCAGCAGTGTGAAATGCTCCGCGCCCGCCTCGTACAGCGCTTCCCGCCCCGCCCGGGTCAGCGGGATCTGGATGAGGCCGTCCTGTTCGTCCTGCCCGGCCTGCACCCGGGTGAGCGCGCCGTAGGCGGAGGTGAAGTCGGAGGAGGTGAAGTCGCTCACCACAAAGCGGCCGTAGGCGGCGGCGTTCATCCCCGCCCAGCCGCACAGGCACAGCCCGAACAGCGCGGGGACGATCGCCAGCAGCGCCGCCCGCCCGGCCTTGGTGCGCCGCGGCAGACGGCTGGCGCAGATCCGCCACACGACGATGCCGCCCGCCGCCAGCACGAAGGGCCACACCCACACGCCGTCCTCCCGGCAGAGCCACACCGCGCCGAGCGAAAGCCCGCACAGCACCAGCCAGCCGACGGCCTTTTGACGGGTGCAGCGCAGCGCAAAGCCCGCCATGCCCGCAAACACGAGCAGGCACAGCGCGGGGAAGATGTTGTCGCGGTAGACCCGCAGAGTGAAGGCGGCGATGGCCGCCGGGTTCCACAGCAGCACGCCGTACAGCGCCAGCCGCCTGCCGCGGGTGGGCAGCACCGGCGCGAAGGCGCAGGCCAGCGCGGCGCAGCCGGCGGCCCAGAAGGCCTGTCCGCCCACCAGGAACGGGATGTGCAGCAGGTGCAGCGCCGCCAGCCACAGCGCGAAAAAGCTGTGCTTGGAGAGGGTGAGCCAGCCGTATTCGCCCAGCCAGTCGCCCTGTGTGATGGATACCGCCATATCGTAGAGCAGGGTGTCGTCCAGCGGCGCGAGGTCGGGGGTGTAGTATCCCATCTGGAAGGCCGCCGCCGCCAGACGCCCCAGCGTCAGCACCGCGGCGAACAGCCAGAACCACCCGGCGGTCAGCTGGCCGTCCCGCGTGAAGGAGATGCGTTTCAAATCAGATCCCTCCTCAGTCGGCGCGGTCGGCGCAGGTGGGCAGCTTTTCCACGCCCTCCACCAGATACTTCTGCTGCTTGAACACCAGCTCGGTGAGCAGCGAGAGGTATTTGATGACGATGGCCAGGATACAGAACAGCCCGAAAAACCCGACGGTCAGCACCAGCATGGTGGTGGTCCAGCCGTCCACCGGGCGGCCGCCCAGATACACCACCAGCGTGTACACCAGCTCGGCCAGCGTCAGCAGCAGCATCGCCACCGCGATGGACAGGCTGATGCGGTAGCCCGCGTCGGTGTAGAGCACCAGCGAGTCCACCGCCTGGCCGAACCGCCGCCCCTGCAGCGAGTCGGCCGCTTTGCCGGGGTATTCCAGCACCCCGTAGCCCAGGCCGCTGAAGGCATACGCCGCCTTGCGGTAGGGCAGATGGCTGCTCACCGCGTGCACCCGGTTGATGGCGCGGCGGCTGAGCAGCCGGAAGGCCTCGCTGCGCAGCGGGTGCACCCCCGCCGGCGCGCACCGGTTGAACACCCCGTAGAACAGCCGGCTGGTGAGGCGCGCGGACCCCGCCGGGGCGGCGGCCACGATGTCGCGGTTCTGGCCGAGGGCCATGTCGTAGGCTTCGCCCAGCAGGTGCTCCGGCCAGGCGAGGCTGGCCGAGTCGAACTCATACACAAAATCGCCGATCGCCATGTCCAGCCCGGCGTTCATGCACAGCTCGGGCCCCTGGCGCAGGCTCATGTGGATGACGGTGACCGGCGCGGCCTGCCCGGCGCAGAACCCGCGCACCAGGTCCACCGTGCCGTCGGTGCAGCCGTCGTCCACACAGATGATCTCGTAGCGGGAAAAGCGCCCGGACAAAAACTCGCCCAGCCGCGCAAGGAAGGCCCCCACCCGCTGCTGCTCGTTGTGCAGGTAGACCACCGCCGAAACAAAATTGCTCTCTTTATTCGTCATCGTCAAGCACCTCGTCCAAATCGTACACCGTGTTGATCTTGCCGGACAGCACGCTCACGAACCGGGGCGCATCGCTGTACCGGCGCACCACGGTGGGGCGCGAGTCGTCGATCTCGCTGGCTTTGAGGATGGGTTTCATGCTGAACAGGCTGGAATGGTAGGCAAAGCCGTATTCCTCTTTCAGGTATTTGCGCGCCAGCTGGCTCATATACGGCCAGGCCGAGGCGGGCTTGGCCGGGCAGTC
>DGYMR06203__coassemble_1037_pt1 | contig 20985 bp, 18 predicted proteins | sample DGYMR06203__metabat2_high_PE_003 | metagenome-assembled genome bin DGYMR06203
CCGGACAATAGAAGGCGTTTTTTCTCAGACATCTCTGTCAAAAAGGAGGTGACACAGGCTTCAAATCGTGTACTTGCCAAACAACGATAGGAGGAGCGAAGCCTGTGCCGGTAAAAAGGGGGATCCATGAAAAAGCATTGCAATCAGTTTGTAACTTCCTTGCAAATAAATTGTAACCTTTTTGCAACCTTTTGTCAACCCCCTTTCGACATTTTTTTGTAACTATTTTATGAACGGTCCTCCCTGCCGGAAAGGGGCGCGAGCCGGATGCCGGCCTCGATGCAGCGGCGGCCCTCCTTCTGACCGCACAGATACCAATAGCCGTTCTCGCCCTCCGCGGCCGCCAGCGAGAAGTTCTGCCCGTAGGGGACCTCGCTGTGGTAGTTGATGGTCAGGGAGGCGATGCGGGCGTTCTCCAGCGCGGCGCAGGGCAGCGCGTCGCAGAGGAGGTCGGCATAGCGCGTGTTGTTGATGTGGCCGTTGCAGTCGCACAGGCTGTAGGCGGCGCGGATGGTCTCGCCCTCCCCTTCCAGCGCAAGGCGCGGCAGGTCGAAGGGCAGCTGGCGGCCCTCCGGCTGGACAAACGGGAAGTGCATCTCCTCGGGCGGCTGGCGGAGGATGCGGCGGCTGTTCACGTCCACCAGCACCCAGCGGCTGTCGTAGACGGCGGCTTCCTGCCCCTCTTCATCGAGAAAGACGGTGAGGCGGTTGCAGGCGGCGCGGCGCGGCATGGTGGGGATGGTGGTGGCGGTGAGCGTCTGCCCCACACACACCGGATGCAGCAGCTGCACGGTGGCTTTGGCCATCAAAAAGGCGGTGCCGGTGCGGGCGTACACCTCGTCGGTGAGGTCCACGGCGTTGCAGTGGTCGATGGCGAGCTGCTGGGCACGGCGCAGATAGGCGGCGGCTGTCATCTCGTTGCGCAGGTCGCATTCGTCCTGGCGGACGGTGAAGGTCTGGGTAAAGGTCTGCATTTTCATATGGTCATCCCCCGTTCAAAGATCCGCCGCAAAACGGCGCTTGTGTTCAGTATAGCACAAAATACACACCGCCGCAAAACAAAACCGGCCGGGAATGCCACTGACATTCCCGGCCGGCCTGGTTGGGCTAGCTGGATTCGAACCAGCGTATGCGGGAGTCAAAGTCCCGTGCCTTACCGCTTGGCGATAGCCCAGTATAAGAAAAAGCGAATTCAGAACGAATTCGCTTTCTCTGGTGGGGTGGCTAGTGGGATTCGAACCCACGGCCTCCAGAGCCACAATCTGGCGCGCTAACCAACTGCGCCATAGCCACCACATCTGGTGCGCCCGGAGGGACTCGAACCCCCGGCCCACTGCTTAGAAGGCAGTTGCTCTATCCACCTGAGCTACGGGCGCTTGATGAAGTCCTCTTGATGAAGTCCTTTCGGTGTCGCAAGCAGTATGATACTACATTTCGCCGAAAAAGTCAACACCTTTTTTCAATTTTTTCAAGAGGCGGGCTTGTGCGGCCGCCCCGCCGGCGGTATAATGACAGAAAGCACCAAACACAACAAGGAGAATTGCCCTATGCTCACGATCCGCACCGCCCATGCGTCCGACCTGGACGCTGTGACCGAAATCGAAGCCGCCTGCTTCCCCGCCGCCGAAGCCGCCGGCCGCCGGAGCATGGCCAGCCGGCTGGCCGCCTTCCCCGACCACTTCTACATCGCCGAGCAGGACGGCCAGGCCATCGGCTTTGTGAACGGCAGCGTGGGCGACAGCGAGGTGATCGAGGACGAGATGTATGAGAACGCCGCGCTGCACCGCCCGGACGGCGCCTGGCAGATGGTGTTCGGGCTGGATGTGCTGCCCGCCTATCGCCGCACCGGTGTGGCCCGGGCGCTGATGCACCGCCTGATCGACGACGCGCGCGCACAGGGGCGCACCGGTGTGGCGCTGACCTGCAAGGAGCACCTGATCGGATTTTACGAGCAGTTCGGATTCGTCTGCGGCGGGCCCTCGGCCTCGGTGCACGGGGGCGCGGTGTGGTACGACATGCGCCTTACCTTTTAAGTTAAGTGGAAGAGGCGTTGTAGAGCGCGGTGGGATACCGTCCGGTGAAGCAGGCCAGACACAGCGACGGACTGCCGCAGGCGCTGCACAGATCCTCCACCCGCATAAAGCGCAGCGAGTCGGCGCCGAGGTATTCGCAGAGCGAGCGCTCGTCCATCTGCGCGCTGATCAGCTCCTGCCGCTGGGAGGTATCCACCCCGTAGAAGCAGGGATACAAAATCTGCGGCGCGGCGATGCGCATATGTACCTCGGCTGCTCCCGCCTGCCGCAGCAGACGCACGATGCGGCGGGAAGTGGTGCCGCGCACGATCGAGTCGTCCAGCAGCACGATCCGCTTGCCCGCCACCACCGCGCGGTTGGCCGCCAGCTTCATCTGGACGCCGCGGTCGCGCAGCTGCTGGGTGGGCGCAATGAAGGTGCGGCCCACATAGCGGTTCTTCACCAGACCCAGTTCGTTGGGCAAACCGCTCTGCAGGCTGTAGCCCAGCGCCGCCGACAGCGACGAATCCGGCACACCCACCACCATATCGGCCTGCAGCCCTTCCCGCTCGTCCTGCAAGGCCAGCATCCGGCCGCACAGCTTGCGCGCCGTGTGCACCGACACGTCCTCCAGCACGCTGTCCGGACGGGAGAAATAGATGTACTCCATCGCGCACAGACGGCAGCGGGAGACGTCGGTGTAGAAAACGCTCTCCAGCCCTGCCGCCGAGCACTTGACGATCTCGCCGGGACGCACGTCCCGCACAAGTTCTGCGCCCATCGTGTCCAGCGCGCAGCTCTCGCTGGCGGCGCAGACGCCGCCGTCCGGCAGTTTGCCCAGGCACAGCGGACGCAGACCGTTCTTGTCCCGCACGGCATACAGGTTTTTCTCGGTGATGAGCACAAAAGAGAAGGCGCCGTCCATCCGGCGGCAGGCATGCGCGATCTTCTCCAGCAGACTGCCGCTGCCGCGCTGGATGAGATGCAGGATGATCTCGCTGTCGCTGGTGCAGTGGAAAATGCTTCCCTGCTGCTCCAGCTCGCCGCGCAGCACATTCGCATTGACGATCTGGCCGTTGTGCGCGGCGGCAATGGTGCCGATCTGCGCCCGCGCCAGCAGCGGCTGGACGTTTTCCATCTCGCGTCCGCCGGCGGTGGCGTAGCGCACATGGCCGATGGCGTTGCGGCCGGACAGCTCGCTGAGGTCGGCGGCGGACAGCGCTTCGGCCAGCAGACCAAAGCCCTTGCGGCAGCGCACCGACGAACCGTCGGCAGCGGCGATGCCTGCGCCCTCCTGGCCGCGGTGCTGGAGCGCATGCAGGCCCAGATAGGCCAGCTGAGAGGCGTTTTCGGCGTTGTAAACGCCCACCACGCCGCATTCTTCGTGCAGGATATCGGTCATAGTTCTTGTTCCTTTCTCATCAGACAGCCGCAGCCCGGCCGCTTTCTCTCCAAAAAAGCGGCCGGGCTTTGCAGTCTTTTTTATTTGTGCAGCGCCGCGGACACAAAGGCCCGGAACAGCGGGTGCGGACGGTTGGGACGGCTCTTGAACTCGGGATGGTACTGCACGCCCACAAAGAAGGGATGATCGTGCAGTTCCAGCGCCTCCACCAGGCGTCCGTCCGGCGACTGGCCGCTGAATACCACTCCCGCCGCTGCCAGCGCCGCGCGGTAGGTGTTGTTGAACTCGTAGCGATGGCGGTGCCGCTCGCGGATCAGCTCGCTGCCGTAGGCGGCATGCAGGCGGGTGTCCGGCTGCACCGCGCAGGGCCAGGCGCCCAGACGCATGGTGCCTCCCTTGGGCAGATCGCCGTTCTGATCCGGCATCAGGTCGATGACCGGATGGGGAGTGTCGGGCGCGAACTCGCGGGAGTGCGCCAGCTCCATTCCCGGCAGGCTGCGTGCCAGCGCGATGGCCATGATCTGCATGCCCAGACAGATGCCGAAGCAGGGCACACCCTCGGCGCGGCACCAGGCGGCCGCTGCGATCATACCCTCCACACCGCGGCTTCCGAAGCCGCCGGGAAGAATCACCGCGTCGGCGCCGGACAGATGCCCGGCAGCGTTTTCGGAGGTGATGGGCTCGCTGTCCACCCACAGAATCTCCACGTCGGCCCCGTTCTCCCAGCCGGCATGGCGCAGCGCCTCGGCCACCGACAGATACGAGTCGTGCAGCTGCACATACTTGCCCACCAGTGCGATGCGCACCGTGCGCCGGCAGCTCTTGATGCTGTCCGCCATCGCCTTCCACTCGGTCAGGTCGGGGGCTGTATCGGGCAGCGACAGTTCCCGCACCGCGATGCGGGCCAGACCTTCCTCCTCCAGCATCAGCGGCGCTTCGTAGAGCACCGGCAGGTTGCGGTTCTGGATGACGCAGTCCTCCTGCACGTTGCAGAACTGGGCGATCTTGTGCAGCACTCCCGCTTCCACCGGCTGTTCACAGCGGGCGACGATCACGTCCGGCATGATGCCGAAGGACTGCAGCTCCTTCACCGAGTGCTGTGTCGGCTTGGATTTGTGCTCGCCGGAACAGGCCAGATAGGGCACCAGCGTGACGTGGATGAACAGACAGTTGCGCCGCCCCACCTCGCAGGAAAACTGGCGGATGGCTTCCAGAAAAGGCTGCGACTCCATGTCGCCGGTGGTGCCGCCGATCTCGGTGATCACCACATCGGCGGCTGTCTTTTCCTGCACGCTGCGGATGAACGACTTGATCTCGCCGGTGATGTGCGGAATCACCTGCACCGTCTGGCCCAGATATTCACCCCGGCGCTCCTTCTGCAGCACGTTCCAGTACACCTTGCCGGTGGTGAGATTGGAAAAGCGGTTCAGATCCTCGTCGATGAACCGCTCGTAGTGGCCCAGGTCCAGGTCGGTCTCGGCGCCCTCCTCGGTCACATACACCTCGCCGTGCTGGTAGGGGCTCATGGTGCCGGGATCGACGTTGATATACGGATCTAACTTCTGGGCCGCCACCCGCAGACCGCGCGCCTTCAAAAGACGGCCCAGAGACGCCGCCGTAATCCCTTTGCCAAGGCCGGATACCACGCCGCCGGTCACGAAAATATATTTTGCCATCGCTTATTTCTCCTTGTGTTTCAAATGCCCGCATACAGGCGCTGGCAGGGATTTGCGCTGTCCGGTTCGATGATCTGGAAATCCTCCGGCTGCACTTCCAGCGGCGGAAGCTCGAACATCCGGCAGTACCGTCCCACCCACTGGCGCAGCTGACCCGTCTCCTCCGGGCGTGGAGTGCGGACCGTCAGGCGGGAGGAGAGGTCGGGCGGCAGATGGCGGGTGCGCAGGATGATGCGTCCGCCGTACATGCCGCGGCCGCAGAAGTTGCCCACCGGCACGCGATTTTCCGCCCCGATGCCCAGCACCAGAATGCTGCCGCCCGCCAGATATTCTCCCAGAAAGCTGCCCGCCGTGCCGCCGATCACCAGCAGCGGCTGCGCGCGGTCGCTGGCCTTCATGTGCACGCCGCAGCGATAGCCCGCACTGTCCCGCACAAAGATCTCGCCGCCTCGCATCGCATAGCCCACTGCGTCGCCGGCCATCCCCTCGATGCGGATGGAACCGCTGTTCATCGTGTCGCCCACCGCGTCCTGCGCGTTGCCGTGCACACGGATGGTGCAGCCGTCCAGCCAGGCACCCAGCGCGTTGCCTGGCGTGCCGTAGATATCCAGCGAAAAACCCGCGCGTCCGGCCGCGAGATACCGCTGGCCGCATACGTTCTGCAAACAGGCGCGGCCTTCGCCGGTCTGCTCCATCAGTTGGTTCAGCTGCGGGCCGGTCCGGCCCGGTGCCTGGATCTGCATAGTTCCTTCCCCCTTCTGTTTTGCGTATCAGTACCGCCGGATACAGGCCTCACGCTCGGCGCCCACCGACACATACCGGATGCTGCCGCCCACCTGCTGCTCCAGGAACTGCACATAGTCCTGCGCGGCCTTGGGCAGGTCCTCCCAGCGGCGGCACTGGCTGATGTCGCAGTTCCAGCCGGGCAGGCTGGTATACACCGGCTTTGCGCGCAGCAGCGCCGAACCGGATGGGAACTCGGTGGTCTGTTTGCCGTCGATCTCGTAGGCGGTGCAGACCGGGATGCTCTCCCAGCCGGACAGAACGTCCAGCTTGGTGAGCGCCAGCTCGTCCGCCCCCTGCAGACGCACGCCGTACCGGGAGGCGGGCACGTCGAACGGACCCACCCGGCGCGGACGTCCGGTGGCCGCTCCGTATTCGCCGCCTGCCTCGCGCAGACGCTCGGCCTCCTCGCCGCTCCATTCGCAGACAAAGGGACCTTCGCCCACACAGGTGGAATAGGCCTTCATCACGCCCACCGAGCAGCCCAGACGCCGCCCCGGAATGCCCGCGCCGATCGGGGCGTAGGCCGCGATGGTGGGCGAGGAGGAGGTGTAGGGATAGATGCCGAAGTCGATGTCGCGCAGCGCACCCAGCTGAGCCTCGAACAGGATGCGCTTGCCGGCAGCTGCAGCACTGTCGAGGTAGCTGCCGGTGTCGCAGACAAACGGCGCCAGACGGCTGCCGTAGGTGTGCAGCCACTCCATCGCCTCGGCGGTGCTCATCGGGGCCGCGCCGTACATTCCCTCCAGCTGCAGGTTCTTCCAGGGCAGGATGGTCTCCAGACGCTGGGCCAGATAGCCTTTGTCCAGCAGATCGCCCATCCGCAGCGCTTTTTTCATATATTTGTCCCCGTACACCGGCGAGATGCCGCGGCGGGTGGAACCGAATTTCGCGTCGCCCAGACGGTCCTCCTCCAGACAGTCCTGCTGTACATGCCAGGGCATGCAGATGACGGCGCGGTCGCTGATCTTGAGGTTGTCGGGCGTGATCTGCACGCCCTTTTCCTGCAGGCGGCCGATCTCGCCGCACAGGTGAGCCAGGTCGATCACCATGCCCGCGCCCATCACGTTCACCACCTCCGGGCGAAGAATGCCCGACGGCAGCAGGTTCAGGATGAATTTGCCGCGCGGGTTCACCACCGTGTGACCGGCATTGTTGCCGCCCTGGTAGCGCACCACAATATCCTGCGTTTCGCACAGCAGGTCCACCATGCGGCCCTTGCCCTCGTCGCCCCAGTTGATGCCTGTGATCGCTGTTAACATATCCTGTACTCCTCCTGTCTCATTCGCCCGCGTGCTGTACGCCCAGCACGCGCAGTTCGGTTTCCGAAAGGCCGATGCCGCGCAGCATCAGGCGGTTGCCCCGCAATGCGTCGATGGAATTGATGCCCATGCCGCCCATCATCTCCTGGATCTCGTGTGTCCAGGCGGTGACCAGATTATACAGGCGGTCGGCGGCCTGGCCGATGTCCAGACGGGCCACAAGGTCCGGCCGCTGAGACGCGATCCCCCAGTTGCACAGACCGCGGTGACAGCTGCGGCAGAGATGGCACCCCATCGCCACCAGTGCGGCGGTGCCGATCGACACCGCGTCGGCGCCCAGCGCGATGGCCTTGACCACGTCGGCGCTGGAGCGGATGGAACCGCTGACCACCAGCGACACACGGCCGCGGATCTGTTCGTCCCGCAGGCGCTGATCCACCGCCGCCAGTGCCAGCTCGATGGGAATACCCACGTTGTCCCGGATGCGCACCGGCGCGGCGCCGGTTCCGCCCGAAAAGCCGTCGATGGCGATGATGTCGGCGCCGCTGCGCGCGATGCCGCTGGCAATCGCCGCGATGTTGTGCACCGCCGCCACCTTGACGATGATGGGACGGGTGCCTCCGGTGGCCTCCTTCAGCGAGTCCACCAGCTGGCGCAGGTCCTCGATGGAATAGATGTCGTGGTGGGGCGCCGGGCTGATCGCGTCGCTGCCCGGCGGAATCATGCGGGTGCGTGCCACGTCCGCGGTGATCTTCTTGCCCGGCAGGTGGCCGCCGATGCCCGGCTTTGCGCCCTGTCCGATCTTGATCTCCACCGCCGCGCCGGCGTTCAGGTAGCGGGGATGCACGCCGAACCGCCCCGACGCCACCTGCACGATGGTGTTCTCGCCATAGGCGTAGAAATCCTCGTGCAGACCGCCCTCACCGGTGTTGTAGAAGGTGCCCAGCCGTTTGGCCGCTTTGGCCAGTGCTGCGTGGGCGTTGTAGCTGATGGCGCCGTAGCTCATGGCGGCAAACAGAATGGGGGTTTCCAGCTCCAGGCCGGGGACTTTCTGCGGCACAAGACGGCCGTTTTCGTCCCGGCACAGCGGCGCGTCCCGCCGGCCCAGGAAGGTGCGGGTTTCCATGGGTTCGCGCAGCGGGTCGATGGAGGGGTTGGTCACCTGGGAGGCGTTGATGAGCAGCCGGTCCCAGTAGGACGGCAGCGGCGCAGGACTGCCCATGCTGGACAGCAGCACGCCGCCCGTTTCGGCCTGGCGGTAGATCTGGCGCAGCAGACCCGGCTGCCAGCCCGCGCCCTCCCGCAGACGGTTGCGGGTGGGGGCGATGGCCAGCGCACGGGTGGGACAGGTGGCCACACACCGCTGGCAGTTGACGCATTTGCTCTCGTCGGCTGTCACCCGGCCAGTCTTTTCGTCCCAGCGGTGCACCTCGTTGGCACACTCGCGCACGCAGACCTTGCAGTTCACACAGCGGACAGGGTCGCGCAGGACCTCAAATTCCGGCCAGCAAAGCTCTGTTCTCATACCTGCACCCCCTCGTTCAGCCGCACGATCACCGGCTCGCCCCCGCGGGGCGCCCACACCCGGTTCAGCTGCGGCTGGATGGTCCGGATGGCACATTCTTCACTGGCCACATAGAATGTATCGCCCGCTTCCGCCGCCACCGCAGCTTCAGACGGTCGTTCAGCGCCATCAGGCCGCCCTCAAAGCCCAGCAGGATCGAGAACGGTCCGGTGATGAGCAGGCTGGAAAATTTCTGCCGCAGACAGATCATCCGCTCGCGCTCCTCTTCGGGCATACGGGAGATGGTGTCCCAGAAGGGCGCGGCCACGATGGCGGCGGCCTCCTCCAGCGTCAGGCCCAGACGGCGCAGGAGATAGTCGAAAATATAGGCGATCACCTCGGTGTCGGTCAGCAGACTGCACCGGTAGCCGAACATTTCCACCCAGCGGCGGTTGGCGTCGTAGGACGAGATCTCACCGTTGTGCACCACCGAGTAGTCCAGCAGCGCGAACGGATGCGCGCCGCCCCACCAGCCGGGCGTGTTGGTGGGATACCGGCCGTGTGCCGTCCAGCAGTAGCCCTCGTATTCCTCCAGACGGTAGAACTCGCCCACGTCCTCGGGATAGCCCACCGCCTTGAACACGCCCATGTTCTTGCCGCTGGAAAAAACATACGCGCCCTTCACCGTGCTGTTGATCCGCATCACGCACCGGGAGACGTACTCGGCCTCGTCCAGCTGGCAGTCGGCCAGCTTGTGGTGCAGCGGCTGCACGAAATAACGCCAGATCAGCGGCTCGTCCCGGATGGCCTTCACCTTGCGGGTGGGGATGCGGGAGAGGTTGACGATGTCAAAATGCCGCTGCAGAAATTCCTCACAGTCCCGCCGTGCGGTCTGGTCATCGAAAAACACATGCATTGCGAAATAGTCCTTGTATCCCGGATAGATGCCATAGCCCGCGAAGCCACCGCCCAGACCGTTGGAGCGGTCGTGCATGGCGGCGATGGACTGCACGATGCGTCCTCCGTTCACCGGCGCGCCGCTGCGCGAGAAGATGCCCGAAATGGCACAGCCCGCCGGAATGCGCACCTGGCCCTCCCGTTTGAGCATGGTGATCCCCCCTCTTGTATCTTTAACAACAGAAAAGGCGCCCATGCGGCAGTTCCACCCGGGAACCAACGCATGGACGCCTTTGTCCATCAATGCGGCCATTATAGCACCCAACGTGCAAAAAATGCAAGCGGCCGCAAACGATTTTTACAGTTTTTCCAAGCCTGCGGCGGATGCGGCGCACGCATTTTGGCGAACACAACAAAAATTTTCATCCCCGTTGACGAAGCGGGAAAACACGCCTATAATTATCCTGTTCGCAACAGCAATGGTGCTGGGTACCAAGGGGTATCCAGCGCCATTTTTTTGTTGATTGCCGCGGCGCCTGTGCGCTACAATAAGTGAGGAGTGATCTGTTTTGGAGATTCGGGAGCAGCTGTACCAGGGAAAGGCCAAGCGCGTGTTTGCCACCGACGACGAAAGCCTGGTTCTGGTGGACTACGAGGATGACGCCACCGCCGGCAACGGCGCCAAGAAAGGCACCATCGTGGGCAAGGGCGCCGTGAACAACCGCATGACCAATATGCTGATGCAGCAACTGGCCGCCAAAGGCGTGCCCAACCACTTCGTCCGCGAGCTGGACGACCGCCGTACACTGGTGCGCAAGGTGCAGATCGTTCCGCTGGAGGTGATTGTGCGCAACATCGCCGCCGGCAGTCTGTCCGCCCGTCTGGGCCTGGAGGAAGGCGCCGTGCTGGCGCGTCCGGTGATCGAGTTCTGCTATAAGGACGACGCACTGGGCGACCCGATGGTGAACGACGACCACATCCTGGCCATCGGCGCGGCCACCGCCGAGGAGCTGGCCGCCATCCGGCGCATGGCGCTGCAGGTGAACGATTTCCTGCGCGAGCGGATGGCCGGAGCCGGCATCGAGCTGGTGGACTTCAAGCTGGAGTTCGGCCGCACGCCGGACGGCGAGGTGATTCTGGCCGATGAGATCAGCCCCGACACCTGCCGTTTCTGGGACAGCAAAACCCATGCGCATCTGGACAAAGACCTGTTCCGCCGCGATCTGGGCGGCGCCGAGGAGGCCTATCAGGAGGTCCTGCGCCGTCTTACGGCACAGAACTGACACAAAGAGGAGGATATCCATGCCGCACGACCGTTACCAAAGCCCGTTTTCCACCCGCTATGCCAGCCGTGAGATGCAGGCCATCTTCTCGGACGACCACAAGTTCCGCACCTGGCGGCGGCTGTGGATCGCACTGGCACGCGCCGAGCAGGCGGAGGGTCTGCCCATCACCGACGCGCAGATCGCTCAGCTGGAGGCGCACAAGGACGACATCAACTACGAGGACGCCGCCCGCCGGGAGGCCGAATGCCGCCACGACGTGATGAGCCATGTATACGCCTACGGTCTGCAGTGCCCCGACGCAAAGGGCATCATCCATCTGGGCGCCACCAGCTGCTATGTGGGCGACAACACCGACGTGCTCATCATGCGCGATGCGCTGGAGCTGGTGCGCAGCAAACTGCACAGCGTGATGGGGCTGCTGGCAAACTTTGCCCGCGCCCATGCCGACCAGCCCGCCCTCGCCTACACTCACCTGCAGCCCGCTCAGTTGACCACTGTCGGCAAGCGCGCCTGTCTGTGGCTGTACGACCTGTACCAGGACGAGCAGGAGATCACCCACCGTCTGGAGAGTCTGCTGCTGCTGGGTTCCAAGGGAACCACCGGCACCCAGGCCAGCTTTCTGGAGCTGTTCGATGGTGACGAGAGCAAGGCCGATGCGGTGGAAAAGCGCATCGCCGCCGAGATGGGGATGCCCGGCACCGTGCCGGTATCCGGCCAGACCTACAGCCGCAAGGTGGACTATCAGGTGCTGAGCACCCTGAGCGGGGTGGCCCAGAGCGCCATGAAGTTCGCCACCGATCTGCGCCTTTTACAGAACTTCAAGGAGATGGAGGAACCATTTGAAAAAAGCCAGATCGGTTCCTCGGCCATGCCCTACAAGCGCAACCCGATGCGCAGCGAGCGCATCTGTGCGCTGGCGCGGTATGTGATGGCCGACGCGATCAACCCCGCCTTCACCGCCGGCTGCCAGTGGTTCGAGCGCACGCTGGACGATTCCGCCAACAAGCGCATCGCGGTGGCAGAGGCATTCCTGGCGGTGGACGGCATCCTGCAACTGATGCTGAGCGTCTGCGACGGACTGGTGGTATACCCGAGGATGATCCACGCCCGCGTGATGCGCGAGCTGCCCTTTATGGCCACCGAAAACATCATGATGGACGCCGTCAAGCGCGGCGGAGACCGCCAGGCGCTGCACGAACGGCTGCGGGTGTACAGTCAGCAGGCGGCCCGTGCCGTGAAAGAGGAGGGCGCGGAGAATCCGCTGCTGGACATGATCGCGGGCGATCCCGCCTTCGGTGTGACCCGCGCCGAGCTGGACGCCGTGCTGGAGCCGTCCCGCTATGTGGGCCTTGCTCCCCAGCAGACCCGCCGCTTCCTGGACGAGACGATCCAGCCGCTGCTGGACCGCTTTGCCAACGATCTGGACCAGCGCGCCGTGCTGACCGTATAAACCGATTGCAGACGGAGGTGTTACCATGAACCATCGCGCCGAGGAGATGCTCCGCTTTGTGGAAGAGAACGACATCAAATTCATCCGGCTGGCCTTCTGCGACATTTTCGGAGTGCAGAAGAACATTGCCATCATGGCATCCCAGCTGCCCGCCGCCATCCGTCAGGGCATTTCGTTCGACGCCTCGGCCATCCGGGGCTTTTCCAACGTAGAGGAGTCGGACCTGTTTCTCATCCCCGACCTCGACACCTTTGCCCTGATGCCGTGGCGTCCGTCGCAGGGGTGTGTGGGACGGTTTTTCTGCAACATCTGTTATCCCGACGGCCGTCCCTTTGAGGGCGACAGCCGCCGCCTTTTGCAGAACCTCACCCAGCGCGCCGCTCAGGCCGGGCTGTCGTTCCAGGTTGGTCCGGAATGCGAGTTTTACCTGTTCAAGACCGACGCCGACGGCGAGCCGCTGCTGGAGCCCTACGACCGGGCCGGCTACTTCGACATCTCGCCGGTGGACAAGGGCGAGAACGTGCGCCGGGAGATCTGTCTGGCTCTGGAAGAGATGGGTGTGCAGCCCGAGCGCAGCCACCACGAGCAGGGGCCGGGACAGAACGAGATCGACTTCCACTGCTCCTCGCCGCTGCGGGCGGCCGACCACCTGATGACCCTGCGCACCGCCGTGAAGGCCATCAGCGCGCAGAACGGCCTGTACGCTTCCTTTCTGCCCAAACCTCTGCCCGACAAAAGCGGCAGCGGCCTGCACATCAACCTGTCGCTCTACCGCGACGGGCACAACCTGTTCGAGGATTTCCAGCACCATCCCCACCCCGAGGCCGCCAGCTTTCTGGCTGGCATTCTGGCGCACATGGGCGAAATCACCGCGATAGCCAATCCCCTGCCCGGCAGCTACCGCCGCTTCGGCAGCTGTGAGGCTCCCACCGCCGTGAACTGGTCCAGCCAGAACCGCTCGACACTGGTGCGCATTCCCGCCGCTTCCGGGAACGACTGCCGCATCGAGGTGCGCTCGCCCGACCCCGCCTGCAACCCGTACAGCACCATTCTGCTTCTGCTGGAGGCGGGTTTGGAGGGCATCGAACAGAAACTTCCTCTGTCCGCCGCCTGCACCGGGGACGCACGCCTTGCCGACGATCCCCGCCTGCCCTCCTCGCTGGGACAGGCGCTGGATCGGATGCAGCAGAGCGCCTTTGTGCGCCGTGCGCTGCCGTCCCGCCTGATCGAGAGCTTTATACAGGCAAAACGGGAGGAATTTGCGCGCTACGAGTCCTCGGGCGACCGGGACCGCTACGAGCAGCAGCACTACTTCCGCATCGTGTGACCTGCACGCGGGACGAGAGGGGGCATGGGAATGGACCGGATCTTGCTGGTCAGCGATGTGCGCGACCAGCCGACGCTGACCGCACTGCTGCGGCAGGCGGGCCACTCCGCTATCGACTGCGCCGCCAGCGGCGGAGAAGCACGCCGCCGTCTGGCTGAAGGCAACTATACCCTTGTACTGATCAACGCGCCGCTGTCCGACGAGTTCGGGCGTGACCTGGCGCTCGTCTGCATCGACAAAACCGCCGCCGCGGTGGTTCTGCTGGCAGCCGCTGCTCAGGCCGACCGGGTGTCGGCAGGGCTGGAAAAACAGGGCGTCTGCGTGCTGGCAAAGCCCATCGGAAAACAGCTGCTGACCCAGAGCCTGCGGCTGGTGATGGCGGCCAGCACGCGATTGCAGGCGCTGGAAAAACGCAACCGTCAGCTCACCCGCAAGCTGGAGAACATCCAGTATATCGGCCGCGCCAAGTGCGCCCTGATTCAGTACCGCGGGATGACCGAGCCGCAGGCCCATCACTACATCGAGCAGATGGCCATGGACCACCGCGTGACCGCGCGGGACATCGCGGCCGACATCCTGCACACCTTTGAGGACGAATAACACACCGCAAGCAAAGGCGCTTGCCGACGGGAGCATTCCCGGCGGCAGGTGCTTTTTTGTTTTACAAGGAGGATTTTTATATGAAAAAGCTTCCCCGCTTTGTGCCCATCAACTATGATCTTTACCGCCCCGACATCCCCGAAGCCGAGCGCGAGGCGTTTTACGGTCTGCCCAAGCAGGTGCAGTTCTGCACCGAATGTGTGATGAGCAACCAGAAACCCAACAGCTGCTATGAGTTCGAGCACACCGCCCAATCCAAAAAGAAGACGATGGTCATCCAGACGGACGGCGTGTGCGATGCCTGTCACGCCTGCCACAACAAAGAGGGCAAGATCGACTGGGACGACCGTGAGCGCCAGCTGCGCGAACTGTGCGACCACTACCGCAAAACCGACGGCAGCTACGACTGTCTGGTGCCGGGTTCGGGCGGAAAGGACAGCTTCTACGCCGCGCACCTGCTGAAATACAAATACGGCATGCATCCGCTGACCGTCACCTGGGCGCCCCATATCTACACCGACTGGGGCTGGAAAAACTTCGAGGCATGGATCCACGCCGGGTTCGACAACTACCTGTGCACCCCCAACGGCCTGACCCATCGTCTGCTCACCCGCCTTGCCACCGAGAACCTGTTCCATCCGTTCCAGCCGTTCATTCTGGGCCAGAAACAGCTGGCACCCAAGATGGCCGCCAAATTCGGCATCCCGCTGGTGTTCTACGGCGAGAACGAGGCCGAGTTCGGCAACCCCATCGCGGACAACGACTCGGCGCTGCGGGACGCCCATTTCTTCTCCACCAACGATTTCGATCACATCTATCTGGGCGGCGTGTCGCTGCGGCAGCTGGAGGAGGATTTTGGCATCGACAGGGCCGACCTTGCCATCTATCTGCCCAGCGAGACCAGCGACCTGGAGAAAAACCACGTCCAGGTGCACTATATGGGCTATTATGAGAAATGGCATCCGCAGGGCGCCTACTACTACGCGGTGGAGCACGGCGGCTTTATCCCCAGCCCCGAGCGCACCGCCGGCACCTATTCCAAATACAACTCGATCGATGACAAGATCGACGATTTCTTCTACTACACCACCTATATCAAATACGGCATCGGGCGCTGCACCTACGACGCCGCCCAGGAGATCCGCAACCACGAGATCACCCGGGAGGAGGCGGTGGCGCTGTGCCGCAAATACGACGGCGAGTTCCCCGCCCGCTTTGCGCCCGAGATCTGGAAGTATCTCTCGATCGACAGGCAGCATTTCGGCAAGGCGTCCGACTGCTTCGAGCAGCCGGATATGGACCAGGAATACTTCATGCATCTGGCCGACCGGTTCCGTTCCCCGCATCTGTGGCAGTACGAGAACGGCGTCTGGAGCCTGCGCCACACCCCGTTTGAAGGCAAAAGCCTGTGCGGGTACGGCGCGCCGGAGGAGGCAGCGCGATGAAGGGAAAACTACGCCTGATCGCCCGGCTGGACGTGAAGGACGAAAATCTGGTGAAGGGCATCCAGTTTGAAGGTCTGCGCAAGCTGGGGCCGCCCCGCGACTTTGCCCGGCGCTACTACCGGCAGGGCATCGACGAGGTGCTGTACCTGGACACAGTGGCCAGCCTGTACGGCCGCAACAATCTGGCGCATGTGCTGGAGGAGGCCACCCGCGATGTATTTGTACCCATCACGGCGGGGGGCGGACTGCGCAGCGTGGAGGACGTGCGCGCACTGCTGCGCGCGGGAGCGGACAAAGCGGCCATCAACACCGCCGCCCTGCGCGACCCCACCCTCATCACACGGGTGGCGGAGGTGTTCGGCAGTCAGTGCATGGTGGTGAGCATCCAGGCCAAGCGCACCGCAAACGGCTGGGAGGCCTACTGCGAGAACGGGCGCGAGCACAGCGGCCGGGACGCGGTGGAATGGGCCGTGGAAGCCGAGCGACGCGGTGCGGGCGAAATTTTGCTGACCAGTGTGGACTGCGAAGGTCTGCGCCGCGGCATGGACACCGAGCTGATCCGCGCGGTGTGCCGGCGGGTGCGCATCCCGGTGATCGCGGCAGGCGGCGCCGGCGAGGCGTCCCACCTGTGCGCGGCAGCGGAATGCGGCGTCTCGGCGCTGGCGGTGGGCAGCATGCTGCACTACGGAGCGGCCGACGTGGCATCGCTGAAGCAGGCGCTGACAGAAAACGGATGGGAGGTACGGCCATGAAACAGATCACGGTGATCGACTACGGCGCGGGCAATCTGCTGAGCGTCTGCCGGGCGCTGGAAGCATGCGGCTACACGGTGGGGACCACCTCCGACCCCGCCGCCGCAGCACAGGCAGAGGCTCTGGTGCTGCCGGGTGTGGGCGCCTTCGGGGACGGCATGGTCTCGCTGCACCGGCGCGGGCTGGACGAGGCCATCCGCCATGCGGTGCAGAACGGCGCGCCGCTGCTGGGAATCTGTCTGGGCATGCAGATGCTGTTCGACGAGAGCGAGGAAGGCGGCCTGCACAAAGGGCTGGGTCTGATCCCCGGCCGGGCAGTGCGTATCCCGGATACCGCCGCGGACGGCTCGCCGCTGCGGGTTCCGCATGTGGGATGGGAGGCGCTGGAGGGCACGCCCCGCGGCTTTGCCGGCACCGCGCTGGAGCATCTGGGCAGCGCGCAGGTATACTTTGTGCACAGCTTTGCCGCCCATCCCGCCTGCCCGGACGACTTGCTTGCCTGCGCCCGGTACGGCGGACACGCCGTCTGTGCCGCTGTGCAGCGCGGGAAAGTGCTGGGCTGCCAATTCCACCCCGAAAAGAGCGGCCCGGCCGGACTGGCAATCCTGCGGACATTTTTCGGGTGAAGGTCTGCGGGGGATGACATGATAAAAAGCCGCGTCCTTCGGCAGGGACGCGGCTTTTTTGGATTTTCTTGCGGAAAAATATTACAATTCGTATTTTATCTATAAATTATACAAGCTTCAGCCACTTTTCCAGCGCTTTCGCCACCCCGTCGCGCTCATTGGTGTCGGTGACGTCGCGCGCGGCGCGCTTCACTTCGTCGGGCGCGTTGCCCATCGCAACGCCCAGGCCGACGGCGCGCAGCATCTCGACGTCGTTGCTGCCGTCTCCGCAGGCCATCACGTTTTCAGCGGAAAAGCCCAGCGTTTCGGCCAGCTTCACCAGGCCGACCCCCTTGTGCACGCCCGCTTCGTTCAGCTCGATGTTGTTGGGGATGCTGCTGGTGGGCACCAGGAAGGGCAGCTGCCCGGCCGCCTCCATCGCCTCCACGCGCTGGGCGGGCGTTTTGAAAAAGGCGGTGACCTTCTCGGCGCGGATGCCGTTTTCGCGGATGTAGTGCGCCAGGTTCGGCACGGCGGTGCGGGTGGAGCGCACATACTCCACCATCTCGGGCGGGGCGAATTCCTCCAGCCGGGCCAGGCGCTCGGGGCTGGTGTGGGCGCGGCCGTCCCAGTATACGTCCGGCATGCAGTCGAATGCTTCCAGCAGCGCATAGGCCGCCAGCGTGTGCGCGGCGGACAGCGGCAGGTCCACCAGCTTGCGCCGGGCGGGCAGATGCCACACCGCCGCGCCGTTGCTGGTGAGGGCATATTCCACCCCCGGCATCCGGGCGAACGCCTCCGGCAGCCCGCTCAGCGGCCGTCCGGTGGCCGGGATGACGATCACGCCCTTTGCGATCGCCTTCTGGATCGCCGCCAGGGTACGGGGGGTGATGCGCTTGTCGTTGGTGAAGACGGTGCCGTCCAGGTCCAGCCCCACCAGGCGAATCTCCGGCACGCTCATTCGGCTTCCTCCAGAATGCTGCGCAGGATCGGCTCCACCCGGTTGCAGGTGCGCCTGGCCGCCGCCTGCACGGCAGGGGCCGCCTGCTGCATCGCCCAGGAATGCCCGGCCATCCGCAGCATGCCCACGTCGTTGAAGCTGTCGCCGAAAGCGGCGGTGTCGGCGGTGGGGATGTCCAGCGCCTGGCACAGCGCGGCCAGACCCTGGCTCTTGTCGGCCACCGTGAAGTCCAGCCAGCACCGGCCGGCCAGCGCCACGTTCAGGCGGCTGCTCCAGCGGGCGGCGAACCACTGCAGGGTGTCGTCATCCACGCCGTTTGCCATATTGGCCGACACTTTCAGGAACGGCTCCTCCACCGCGGCGAAGTCCTCGCATAATATTGCCTTGTTTTTCACAAAATTGCGGATATGATCCACAAACCGCGGATTGCGCGGGCTGATATAGACACAGTCGCGGCCCGATACCTGCACTTCGCACCCTTCCCGCGCCTGGATCTCGCCGATCAGCTGCAGGCTGTCGGGGCGCGGCATCGGCAGCACCGCCAGCGGCTGGTCGTTTTGCATCACCAGCGCGCCGTTCTCGCAGATAAACAGCATCTTGTCCCACACCGGTGCAAACAGCGCTTTCAGGTTGGGATACTGCCGTCCGCTGGCCGCGCAGAACAGGATCCCCTTTTCTGCCAGACGGGGGATCATTTCCAATACCTCGGCGGGGATCTCGCGGCTGCCGTTCAGCAGCAGCGTGCCGTCGATATCGCTTGCGATCAAACGGATCATACTCATCAGCCCTCTCTTTCCCATACAGAGACAATCACGCCAAAAAAGTCGAATCACAGCAGAACTTGCCGGACTTTTTTATTATACCACACCGCCGCGCACGTTGCAAAGCGGCGCGCGGGCTTTTATAATGAAAGCAAGCGTTTTTTGAAAAGGAGACGAGACCATGCAAAAAGACCAACTTCTGGAGCGCCTGGACCGCCTGGAGCGGCAGCTGTACGCCTACCGCTACGCGATGGGCCTGATGGAGTACGACAGCGAGACGGCCGCCCCCCTGCTCAGCGCAGCCGGGCGCGGCGAGGCGCTGGCACTGCTGAGCGAGGTGGAATACCGCCTCACCGCCGGGCCGGAGACCGCCGAGCTTCTGGCCGCACTGCAGCAGGTCGCGCCCGCACTCACCGTGCAGCAGGCCGCCCAGCTGCGCGAGCTGCAGAAAGCCTACGACCGCAACTCCAAGGTGCCGCAGGAGGAATACACCGCCTATTCCCGCCTGCTGACACTGGCACAGCCCGCCTGGCGGCAGGCAAAGCAGAACGACGACTTCGACGCCTTTGCCCCCTATCTGCGCCAGATCGTGGAGACCAACATCCGCTTTGCGGGCTACTACGCCCCCGGCCGCGACCCCTACGACACCTGGCTGGACCAGTACGAGCCGGGCATGACCCGCGCACAGCTGGACGGGTTCTTCGAGGCGCTGCGGCGGGAGATCGTGCCGCTGGTGCAGCGGATCACCGCCGAAGGCGCCTCCATCGACGACCGCTGGGCGGTGCAGGGCGACTGGCCGCTGGAGGGGCAGAAGCAGCTTGCCCGCCGTGTGATGGACCGGATGGGCATCGACCCCGCCCGCTGCGCGCTGGGCGAGACCGAACACCCCTTCACCACCAATTTCAGCCGCGACGATGTGCGCATCACCACCCACTACTATCCCGAAAACCTGCTCTCCTCGCTGTATTCGGTGATCCACGAGGGCGGGCACGCGCTGTACGAGCTGAACACCGCGCCGCGCCTGGCCGGGACCTGCCTGGCCACCGGCGCTTCGATGGGTATGCACGAGAGCCAGAGCCGCCTGTATGAGAACCTGATCGGCCGCAGCCGCGCCTTTGCGGATGTGCTGTGGCAGGACATCACCGCCTGCTTCCCCGCCCAGACCGCCGGCAGAACAGCCGAAGATTTCTGGAAAGCGGCCAACAAGGCGCAGCCCTCCCTCATCCGCACCGAGGCCGACGAGCTCACCTACTGCCTGCACATCATGGTGCGCTATGAGCTGGAAAAGCAGCTGTTCGACCGCACCCTGACGGTGGAAGAGCTTCCCGCCGCCTGGAACGCCCGGATGGAGGAATATCTGGGCGTGAAGGTGCCGAACAACGCGCAGGGCGTCCTGCAGGACGTGCACTGGGCGGGCGGCAGCTTCGGCTACTTTCCCAGCTACGCGCTGGGCAGCGCCTACGGCGCGCAGATCCTGGACGCCATGCGCCGGCAGCTGGATGTGGACGCGCTGACGGCCAGAGGGGAGCTGGCTCCCATCACTGCCTGGCTGACCGACCGCATCTACCAGTACGGCGCCGAGCGCACCCCCGCCTGGCTGCTGGAAAACGCCTGCGGCGCCCCCTTCGACCCCACCTTCTACACCCGCTATCTGAAAGAGAAGTTCACCGCGCTCTACGGACTGGGCTGACCCCTCCCCCGCGCGAAACAAAAAGGACGGGCTTTCCTTTTTATAAGGAAGGCCCGTCCTTTCATCTTGCAGAAAAAGGGATGGTTTGCACTGCGCAAAAGCCTTCCCCTGGCAGGGGAAGGTGCCCCGCCGGGGCGGGGCGAATGAGGTCGAAGCTGCCCCGCCGCACAAAGGGAATCGCTTACTGGACACCTGCACGGACGAACTTTTCTTTTTATATTATATAAAGGAAAACCCGTCCTTTTTTGATTTTCCCGCACCGTTCACGCAGGGCGTCACAGCTCTGCTTTCATCAGCTTCACATATTCCTCCAGCACCCGATAGAAGGCGTCCAGGTCCTCCTGGCCGCACCGCCCTATGAGATGCTCGGCCGTCTGGGTGATGTCGGCCACGTCGTAGGCCTTGTGGATGTTGGACAGGCGCTGCCCCTTCTCGGTCACATAGAGCAGCGCATTCTTCTCGTTGTTCTCGGAATGGCTCTTCTCCACATAGCCGGCCTCCACCAGCTTTTTGACGGTCTGGGAGATGGAACTTTTGCTCTTGTGCCACAGCCGGGACAGCTCGGTGGCCGT
>DGYMR06203__coassemble_1070_pt1 | contig 20223 bp, 15 predicted proteins | sample DGYMR06203__metabat2_high_PE_003 | metagenome-assembled genome bin DGYMR06203
GAGTTTGAGGATACAAACGCACGATCCGTGCGCCCGTGTTTTGTTTTGGCAAAATGCGGGCGTTTTTTCTGCGCGTTTTTATGGCCGAAATCCAGTACAAAGAGAGGAATCCAACCATGGCAACCCAATATTCCCGCACCCGCAAGCTGGTGGAAGGCGCTCTGATGATCGCGATGTCCACCGTGCTGAGCATGATCCCGCTTTTCACAATGCCCTACGGCGGCAGCGTCACCCTGCTGAGCATGCTGCCGCTGATCCTGATGAGCTGCCGCCACGGCGCCAAATGGGGCCTGTTCACCGCCTTCGTGCACGGCGTGCTGCAGCTGCTGCTGGGGCTGGAGAACCTGACCTACTGCGCCACCATCTGGAGCCAGATCGGCTGCATCCTGCTGGACTACCTGCTGGCCTTCACCGCGCTGGGCCTCGCCAGCACCTTTGCCAGGCCCTTCCGGAGCCGGGTGCTGGGGCTGGCCGTGGGCGCCTTTGGGGTGTGCTTTCTGCGCTTTGTGTGCAGCTTCCTGTCCGGCTGGCTGCTGTGGGGCAGCTACAAGGACTCCTACGCCTGGGCAGAGGATCTGCCGGTGTGGCTGTACAGCCTGATCTACAACGGCAGCTACATGCTCCCGGAGGCCCTCCTCACCGTTCTGGGCGCGGTGCTGCTCTACAAGGCGATGCCCAAACAGTTCCAGGCACAGTGATCCTGCGCCGCACGGCCGGGCCTTCCCGCACGGGAACGGCCCGGCTTTTCTCTGCGCATTTGCCAAACCGGCGCGGCCGTGCTACAATGGCTGTATATCGCTGGACGCTGCGCAGGGAGGGAGCTATGGAAAAACACTTGCATAAAAATCCAAAAGGATTTTTGTCGTATCTGTACAACCGCACGGTGATCGTGGGCCTGGCCATTCTGGTGCAGGCGGCGGTGCTGGTGGTGGTGCTGGCAATATTTGCCGAATTTTTCCCCTTTTTCTACGCGCTGAACATACTGATCAGCATGGCGGCGGTGCTGTGGCTGGTGAACAACAAGTCCAACCCTGGCTATAAGATCATCTGGATCATCGTCATCATGGCGATGCCGGTGTTCGGCGGGGTGTTCTATCTGATGTTCAGCGGCAAGCATCTGTCGCGGCACGAAAAGCGCAAGCTGCTGGCCATCTCGCGCAAGATCGAGCAGTACAACACGGCCGTCTGCCAGGAACCGGTGCGCCAGCTGCTGCACCAGGAAAACCCCGTCGCCGCCCGCCAGAGCGACTACATCGCGCGCGCGGCCAACTGCCCGGTGTACCAGAACACCTTCACCGAGTATTTCCCCATCGGCGAGGCCAAATTCGCCCGGATGCTGGAGGAGCTGGAGAAGGCGGAGCACTTCATTTTCATGGAGTATTTCATCATCGAAGAGGGCAAAATGTGGAACACCATCTTCGAGGTGCTCAAGCGCAAGGCGGCCCAGGGGCTGGACGTGCGCCTGCTGTACGACGACGTGGGCAGCCTGATGACCCTGCCCTACCGGTACTACCGCACGGTGGAGGAGGCGGGCATCCAGTGCTGCGCCTTCAATCCGTTCGTGCCGCTGCTGAACGCCCGCATGAACAACCGCGACCACCGCAAGATCTGCGTGATCGACGGATGGGTCGGTTTTACAGGCGGTATAAATCTGGCAGATGAATACATCAATGTATACCCGAAGCACGGCCACTGGAAGGACACCGGCATCCTGCTGAAGGGCGACGCGGTGTGGAGCCTGACGGTGATGTTTTTGTCGATGTGGGACTATGTGCGCGGGGTGGAGGAGGATTTCAGCCAGTTCAGCCCGGCGCGGTACCAGCCGGCGCTCATCCTGCCGCAGGGGTATGTCCAGCCCTACAACGACAGCCCGCAGGACGACGAGCTGGTGGGCGAGAACGTATATCTGGGCATGATCTACAGCGCCACCCGGTATGTCTACATCTGCACCCCCTACCTGATCGTGGACAACGAGATGGTGACGGCGCTGATGACAGCGGCCAAATCGGGGGTGGACGTGCGCATCATCACGCCCCACATCGCGGACAAGTGGTTTGTGCACGCGGTGACGCGGGCGTATTACCCGGTGCTGCTGGAGGCGGGCGTGAAGATCTACGAATACACGCCCGGCTTCATCCACGCCAAGAGCTTCGTGGTGGACGACGAGACCGCCACGGTGGGCACCATCAACCTGGACTACCGCAGCCTGTACCTGCACTTCGAATGCGGCGTGTGGCTGCACGAGGCCCCCTGCATCCAGGACATGAAGCAGGACTATCTGGACACGCTGGAAAAATGCGAGCAGATCACGATGCAGAACTACGACCAGTCGCCGCTGCGCCGTCTGGGCCGCAGCATCCTGCGCCTGCTGGCGCCGCTGATGTGACGATATGCAAAAACCGCCGGAACCCAACGCGGGTTCCGGCGGTTTTGTTTTCTGTATGCGGTCAGGCAGCGGCGGCCAGATCGTCCTCCAGCTCGCCGGCCAAAAAGTCGGCACAGGCGGCAATGCGTCCCTTTTCAAAGGGGCTGGCGATGCCCGCGCTTTCCAGAAAATCTTCAAAGCTCTGGTTGCGGTCGGTGTGCAGCAGCTGCAGCCACGCCGCCAGACCGGCCCCCTCCTGCTCCTGCTCCATCCGGCCCAGCTCCAGCGCGGCGGTGGCGCTGGTGACATAGCTGATGGTGTAGAAGGGCGCGTCGAACAGGTGGGTCACCTCGAACCAGGTGGGGTCGGCCTGCCCGAAAATGCTGGGATAGCCGTAGTCGCTCAGCACGTCGGCATAGAGGAAGCACAGGTCCTCCGGCGTGGCGTCGGCGTCCAGCTCATAGGCGCGCAGCTGGAACTCCTCCAGCGCCGCCTGATACACCAGCACGCTCGTCAGGTCCACCAGCTGGCTGCGGCGCACCTCGGCCGGGTCGGCTCCCAGCGCCTCGGCCAGCGGGGCGCTCAGCACCTGCTCCAGCCCCTGCGAGAAGGTCTCGCACTTGTCCAGATCCTGCTGGTAGGCCTCGTTCCCAAACTGGGCATACTCGTCGCAGGCGTGGCCAAACTCGTGCAGCATGGTGTAGGCGTCGCTCAGGCCGCCGCCCCAGTAGGTGTAGACAAAGGGCGCGTCGTAGGCGGAAAGGGTGGTGGTGAACCCGATGCCGGACATCTTCTCGGCGCTGGGTGCAAAGCTGAACAGCTCGTTTTTCTGCATGAACTCCCAGCACTCGCCCAGCAGCGGATCGGCCCCGGACACCACGCCCGCCACCGCGGCCTCGCCGTCCTCCAGCTCCACCTCCAGCTCCACCGTGCCGTCATACATCACGGCGGCGTTCAGGTCCACCAGCTCGCGCTTGATCTCCTCGCACAGCTCCAGCGCGTCGTCGGGGGAGTAGTCCCGCCCGAACTGGTCGTACCGCCATTCGGCCGCGTCGTCGTAGCCGCAGGCGGCCGCCGCCTTTTTGTCCAGCGCGATCATCTCCAGATACAGCTCGCCGAACTCGCGGTAATTTCCCAGGTAATAGTCGGCCAGCGCCTGGACCACCTGCTCCGGGGTCAGCTCCTCGCTGACCAGCACGTCCTGCATCCGCCATTCCTCGCCGTTGATGGTCACCCGCAGGTTGGACAGCCTGTCGTTGTATTCGTTGTCCAGCTCGGTGCGCTTCTGCAGGTATTCCAGCGCGGCGGGATCGTTGGTCTTCACCTGCGTCTGCATCACTTCAGCCACATAAGGCCCGGCGTCTTTCAGGTATTCGTCGGCCAGGTCGCTCTCCAGCACGGCGCGCAGATACTCCACCGCCGCGCTGCTCACCTCCTCGCTCTGGCTGCTGAACACCTCGTTGCGCTCCCGCGCCTGCTCGTCGGAGGTATTCAGGTAGGTGGCCAGCTGGGCCAGCGAGCTGCTGGTGTAGAACTGCTCGCTGTGGTCGTTCAGCGCTTCCTCCCATTCCAGCAGCTGGTCCAGGCTCTCGGCCTCGTCCACCCGTTCGGCCAGCGCGCGCAGCTCCTCTGCCAGCGCGTCGCCGTCGGCCGGGCCGATCTCCATCTGGGAAAACGGAACCGTGCGCCGGGTGGCGGCGTCGGCCGGTTCGATCCGCCCGGGCCGGGCGCCGGCCTGCCCGCAGCCGCTCAGCAGCACCGACGCGGCCAGTGCCAGCTCAGCGGTAGCGCACAGCCGGCGTTTCAAATTCAAAAATGATCCCATCGTATTCCCTTTCCAGTGCGGGGCGGTGGTCGCTCGGGCGCACCGTCCAGCGCACTTTCATCACGCCCATCCATTCGCACAGGCGTACCAGAAACGTCTTTTTTCCCGGCCCCCAGGCAAGAAACTGCGGCCGGCCGATACAGTTGCCCAGCAGGTTGCCCAGCACAAAGCCGCACACCGACGAGCGCCCGGTGTAGCTGCGGGGCGCGTCGGCCAGCTGGCCGCGCAGCACGTCGGGCGCGTTCCTGCGGAACCAGGCCACGATGCGGGGGTCGAAGCTCTCGATGCACCACGGCCCCGGATAACCGCGCAGCAGGTCCAGCGTTTTGCGGCACAGCTGGCGGTTGCGCGGGCCGCTCTTCAGCTCCACCACCAGCGGCATGGTCCCCGCCGCCTCCAGCACCTGCGCGAAGGTGGGGATGGTGTGGGCGGTGCCGCACAGGCGCATCTGCTGCAAGCGGGCCAGCGGGTAGCTGTCCACCCGGCCGGCGACGCCGCACACTCGCTCCAGCGTGTCGTCGTGGAACACCACCACCTCTCCGTCGCGGGAGAGCTGCACATCCAGCTCGGCGCCGTAGCCGGCCGCGGCCGCCGCCCGGAAGGCGGGCAGGCTGTTTTCCGGCACCGTCTTGTCGCGGCTGTGCAGGCCGCGGTGTGCGATGTTCAGCCCTTCAAAGGGGGCGCGCTGCTGCTCTGTGCTGCGGCCGGGCTCCACCAGCCACACCGCCAGCGGCGGCAGCGCCGCCAGAAACCAGGATGCTTTCATACCGATCTCCTCTTTTCTGCGGGATTGATACTTCGATTGTATCCCCCTTTTCCGCCAAAAGTCAACAGCATTCCCCCCGGGATTAAAAAAATCTTTTCAATCCTTTCACATTTCCACCATATTTAGCCGATAATATGGTATCATAAAGAGAAAAAACGCGGCTGTGTCCGCTTCGATTTCACAAATCCCGGCCTTGCATCGGCCGTTTGGGGAGGATTTTGTATGGCAACCATTCTGATCGTAGACGACGAACCGCTCATCCGCGATCTCATCCGCGAGCACCTGTCCCACGAGGGGTTCACCTGCATGGAAGCCGCCGACGGCTCGGCCGCGCTGGCGCAGGTCACCCAGGGCGGCATCGACCTTGTGATTTTGGACATCATGATGCCCTTTGTGGACGGCATGACCTGCCTGCGCGAGATGCGCGCGCGCAAGATCGAGGTGCCGGTGATCATGCTCACCGCCCGCGGCGAGGAGTACGACAAGCTGGCCGGTCTGGAGAACGGCGCCGACGACTATGTGGTCAAGCCCTTCAGCCCGCGCGAGCTGGTGGCCCGCGTGAAGGCGGTGCTGTTCCGCACGATGCCGCGCGCCGCCAGTGCCGGCGAGAACTTTGTGTTCGGCGATTTGGAGATCGACGTGCCCAGCCACGCGGTGCGCATCGCCGGCAAGGAGGCCCCGCTGACCCCCAAGGAGTTCGACCTGCTGGTCTATCTTGCCTCCAACCGGGGCATCGCCCTGTCGCGGGAGAAGATCCTGCAGCAGGTGTGGAACTACGACTATTTCGGCGAGGACCGCACGGTGGACACCCACATCAAGATGCTGCGCAGCCATCTGGGGCATCACCGCAGCAATATTGTAACCGTGTGGGGCGTGGGTTATAAGTTCGACCCCGACGCAAATTGAAAAAAAACGCAGGGCGGCGGCCGGTGGCTGCCGCTTTGTTGTTTGAGGAAAAGGAAGGGATACCAATGAAACGGCTGCAGGAAATGAGCTTTCGCTACAAGCTGATGGCCTTTGTGTTTTTGCTGTGCATCGTCATCATCGGCACGGTGTATGTGCTGTCGGTGGTGATGCTGGAACCCGCCTACAACAGCCGGGTGCGGCAGGACCTTTCCGCCACCCTCGACACCCTCACCGACATCGTGGACGAGGCGTCGGAGCAGGGGTCTCTGATCAGCTACTACTGGAGGGGCCAGCCCTATGTGCGGGAGGATTTCCGCGACCTGCTCAACCAGAAAGCGCTGGACGGCACCCTGCAGAGCAGCGGCCGCTGCATCGAGATCTCCACCAGCAGCGGCCAGTCGCTGATCCGCAGCGAAGCGCTGCCGGGCATCTGTCTGGTGCACTCCAGCAAGGTGCAGTTCGGCGTGCAGGACGGCACCATCACCAGCGAGCTGGCCACCAGGCTGCGCCTGCAGACCGCCGTGCAGGGCCAGCTGGAACAGATCTTGCAGAGCAGTTCCACCGGTTCCCGCCAGCTGGTGATGGGGCGCACGGCCGGCAACGGCGAGTATGTGGTGCTGGTGAGCACCGACCTCGAGCGCATCCCGCAGGCGATGGCGGTGCTCACCGGGCAGATGAGCTGGGTATCGCTGCTGGTGGTGGCCATCAGCCTGGCGGCGGCGTGGATCTTCAGCGGGTGGTTCACCCGCCCGCTCCGCCAGCTGTCCCACGCGGCCCGGGAGATGGCGCACGGCAACTACGACGTGCGGGTGCAGGTCACCGGCCAGGACGAGGTGGCCACCCTCGCGCAGGACTTCAACTTTATGGCCAGCGAGGTGGCGCGCTCGGCGCAGCTGCAGCGGGACCTGGTGGCCAACATCAGCCACGACCTGCGCACCCCGCTCACCCTCATCAAGGGGTATGCCGAGACGGTGCGCGACCTCACCGGCTCCGACCCCGAACGCCGCACCCAGCAGCTGAACGTGATCGTGGAGGAGACCGACCGCCTCAGCGCGCTGGTGAACAGCGTGATGGAGCTGTCCCGCATGAGCAGCGGCACCGAGAAGCCGCAGAAGGTGACCTTCGACATGGCCCAGCTGTGCGAGGAGGTGGCCCAGCGGTACGAGGACGTCTGCGCCCGGAACGGCTACACGCTCGAGGTGAAGGCAGACACCCCCTGCATGGTGAATGCCGACGCCGCGATGATGGAGCGGGTGCTGCACAACCTGTTGGGCAACGCGCTGCACCACATCGGCGAGGACGGCTGGCTGGGGCTGTCGGCCCTGCCCACAGAGGGCGGCGGCTGCCGGGTGGAGGTGTCGGACCACGGCTGCGGCATCGCGCCCGAGGACCTGCCCCATCTGTTCGACAAATACTACCGCAGCCGCAAAGACGCCGGCAAGGTGGGCACCGGGCTGGGGCTGTCGATCACCAAGGCGATCCTGCAGAGCCACGGCTTCCGCTTCGGCGTACAGAGCCAGGTGGGCGAAGGCAGCACCTTCTGGTTCGAGACGAGCGCCCCCGCGCAGTCGCTTCCCGCCGCCCAGAGCTGACCATTTCCGCCGAAGCGGGCAGATGCGGTCGAAGAACTCCGGTTTGCACAAATCTGTCCGCTGCATCGGCCGCACCCGTCCCCTACAGCAGGCCCTGCTCCAGACAATAGTGATAGATCCCATCCTGTGCGGCGTCTCCGCACACTGCGTCTGCCACCGCTTTCAGCTGTTCCGAGGCATTCGCCATTGCCACACCCGTCCCGACGGCTTGCAGCATTTCCATGTCGTTGTTGCCGTCCCCGAAGGCAATCGCTTCCGACGGCTCCAGGCGGTACTGCTCCAGCAGCCGTTTGATCGCGCGTCCCTTTCCGCCGTTTGCCGGGATGATATCGACCGCCCGGTCCCACCACGCTGCAATTTTTGCGCGGCGTACCCCCTTCATCACCCGCGCATACTCCGGTTGGCGGCATCCCATCATCACCTGATAAATTTCTTCCTGCCGCAGAGAATCAAAGTCGGGCGCAACTTCCACGGCAAGCCCTGCGATCCTGAAATAGTCCGATAAATCGGCATCCGTGCCGTTTGCGGCCAGCCGGTCCTGCGTCGCAATGCAAACGGGCCGATGGATGCCTGCCGCGTTTTCGATCAGCGTATGGACGTCCTCCGGGGGGATGGGATTTTTGAACAGTACCCGGTCCGAATCAAAGCAATAGGAACCGTTGAATGTCAAAAAAGCGTCGAACTCGATGCCGGGAAAACGCGGCAGCGACACCGGCGCTCTCCCGGTGGCAAGGCAGAGAAGGACTCCCTGCGCCCGCAGGCGTCTCAGGGCTTCCAACGTTTTCGGCGAAATCTGCTTTGTATGGAAGTCCACCAATGTTCCGTCAATATCAAAAAAAGCAATTCGGACCCTGTTCATACTTTCTCTCACAAGCTGTTTTCCATTGCGCCCGGAAGCAGGCTGTAGATGGAACCGTGTATTTTCTTCTCAAAGTCTGCTTTGATCTCCAGCACTTTCTTCCAGCGGTCGACCGTATGGGGATAGACGCCGTACCGGATGGCCACATCCACAAACCGCTTTTCCAGAATGCAGAAGCCGGTCGGCAGCGCCAGTGCGTCGCACAGCTGCACAAGCCGGTCGTAATCGTCGTAGACCGCATGCTTTATGAAATTTTCCATAAAGCGGAAATCTTCTTCTGTCACATCAAAGGTTCCGATGGAAGTATGAATGTCCTGGATCATAAACGCATGCGAAATACAGATCTGCGCCGCTTTTTCCCAGCCGCGTTCCATACAGAAACGGTAGCCGTCGATCAGATGGCGCTCCGAGCTCACGCCGGCATATCTTCCTATATCGTGCAGCAGCCCGAAACAATACGCCTGCTCCGCAGACAGATCTTCACACTGCGCGGCAATGTTTTTGCAGGCAAGGGCCACAAACCGCGAGTGTTCGATCCAGTTTCCCGGATTCTGCTGCCCGGCCCACAGCAATGTGGTCTCGGCGGTATGACAAGTCGGTTCCAACGGAATCGCTCCTTTCTGCCAGTGGAAGGCCCCAGCCAGATCGCGCCGGGGCCTCAAGCGATACGGCCTTCAGCAGTCGCCTGCATAATAACAGACAACGGCCAGATAGTCTTTTGCTTCTTCAAACACCAGGGAGAGCGGCAGGCAATTTCCATTTTGGCGGTATTGCTGTTCCATTTCGCGCTGGATCGGATACTGCCGTGTGATGTTGATTCTCTCCCCGCCGGGAGCAAGGACCATAACGCGCCCCCGGCATTGGTTCACCGTTTCCAAAAAGCCGGACAGGTTCAAAATATTCACTTTTATCATCACAAGCACCTCCTGAACGTTTGGTTTCTTTACTATCATTATAATGCCTGTGATATAAAAATAATATCTGTATCCTGTCATTTCATGTTTGTATCCTGCCATTTGCGGCGGTATTGCAGAGGTGTGCAGCCGGTTGTCTCCCGGAATATTTTTCCGAAATAGCTGGCATTTCCCATCCCGCAGGCAGCCCCCACTTCGGTGATGGAGATGCTGGTTTCCGCCAGCAGCCGGCAGGCTGCCTGGATGCGGTAGCTCCGGATATAGTCTACCGGCGTCATTTTCAAATAATTTTGAAAAATCCGGTAGCACTCCCTCTCGCTCACATAGGCCGCTTCGGCAAGTTCCGGAATGGTGATTTTTTCAGCATAATGCTCATGGATATAGACCATCATGCCTTTCACCTTATTGGCCGCTCTGTCGTCGGTCTGCGGTCTCTCTTTCAGCAGGGGCGTGCACATCTGAAACAGCTGTATCCAGATCCGCGACAGCGCTTCCCGGACGCGGAGCTCATATCCCACCTCTTTCTCCGACAGCAAAAACGCATCCCGGATGGATGCGATCACAGCGGCCTGCTCCGGGTCGTTTGGATACAGCGCAATGAGTTCGATCCGGGAATCCGTCACGATCGGGGAAATATACGTTTGCTCGATCCGGCTTCCGTGGCTCCCGGCCAACAGCTGCGGATCAAAAATATGCAGCAGCTGTATATTTTTCTCGCTGCGCTTTTGAATCTGCGTTTTGTGCAGGACGTTTGCGTTCACCATTCCGGCCGAACCGGCGGGAAATACCAGCGTTTCGTGCGGCGTATAGTATTTCAGCTCGCCGCTCTCCATGTAAAACAGTTCCACGGCGTTGTGCCAATGCCAAGGAACCAGAAGCTCACGGTAAAAATCCAGCTCTGCCCGGGAAGCTATATAGGGGAAATCCGGCGTGTCATAGGGGAGCTTTTCCTCCTTGCTGCCAACCTGGAATTCAATGCTGCGGGTGATCCTCATACAAGCACCTCCTGCTTTGCATTGTATCATACAATCAAAGAAAATGCACTGGAAAGCAAAACGGGGGCATGGGATCTTCCGGCGCGCCGCCAAATGAGGGCATGCAGAAATCACCTCCATTCATCAATCGTCTATCCTTGTCATACATCGTCATTTTTTGTCATCCGGCATAGCGCTGCCCTGGCAGGACTGGGGATATGAAGTCTGTGCGCTGTGCGTCAACGGGCAGGAGGTCCTGGACCGGCTGGAAGAGTGCCGCCCCGACGTGGTGCTTTCGGACATACGGATGCCGGGCATCGACGGCGTGGAACTGATGCAGCGCGCCGCCGACCGTCTACTATGTGACCGAAAAGGCGGCAGCGGCCACCGTGGAATCTTCCCGCAAAAAAGCCCTGGACGCGCTGCGGGATCTGGTGTGACAAAAAATTTTGCCGCAAAAAAGAACAGCGCTCCGCACAGAAGTTCTGTGCGGAGCGCTGTTTGCCTGTCCGGGGGAGCCTTTCCTCTTACAGGGCCGCTGGCACACCGACAAAAGCTGCCGCCTGCGCCCTCTGTCCCCTCTCACTGTGCAGAATATTCCAACACAAGTACCGTGTGCATTGTAAATTCCGGCACCGTGAGCGTCACTCCATCGCCCTTCTGCACAAAGGGCAGTTCTTTTTCCTGCGGGAAGGCGGTGACCCGAACTACCGTTTCCGGAATGCGAAGCTCCACCTTTGTATCATACTGCGGAACGAGATCTTCGATCACGTCCACCGATCCCCGATGCTGCGGCGCCCCATACAACAGGTGCAGGCAGTATCGCTCTCTGTCCGGCTGTTTGCCAAACGATATCCGCCCCGCACTGGGCAAGCTCACTTTCACCACGGGCTGCGGGCAGACCAGCTTCAGCAAAGCCTCGAAATACCGTCGGTGGTACTCGGAGCCGAACCGCTTGTAGATCGTGCCCAGCGGATGCGCGGCATACACGGCGTTCCCTCTTCGGACGGCGGCGGGCCGGCGCGGTGCATCCGGGTCATACGGCGTGTTTTTGTGTCCGCAGTAGTGGCCATAGGTGCGGTTGAAATATGGCGGCACCACATCGGCCAGCACTTCGCATGCGCCGGGGCGCGCTTCCACACGCATGGCAGGGCAGTACATAAGGAACGGCGAACGCAGGATGCCTCCCAGCTCCCGCTCATGGATCTGCAGATAATCCATATCCGCCTGTGCCGGCCCGAGCACACAGCAGCCGATATCGGCCAGCAGCCCGTCCTCCTGCCGGATGCTGTCTCCCAGCACCAACAGAGCGCCGCCTTCGGCGGCATATTTCCGCAGCCGCGCGGCCTCTTCGACGTTCAACACCGCTCCCTCCGGCACGAGCACCGCGGCATACCGGGCGAACTCTGCGCCGGGCAGCAACACATCAAATTCCATATGTGCATCCAGCAGCGCCTTGGCGGTACCTTCGTTTGCCTCCTGGCTGCAGGAAAGATACAGTCCCAGACTGGCTGCCGGTTCCATCCCAAAGCAATACGGTTCGATTCGTTCTGCATAGCGATAGGCGGCGCCGATGATACGGTAGGTTTCCGGATCCATTTTCCCAAGCGGATGGAGCTGGTCTCCGATGGAGCAGCGCGCTCCAAACGCCATCATCGCCGCCACCTCATAGCACAGCGCCTGCGGAGCCTTAAAGCCCCCGAACTCCCCCCATGCCATGTGGAATTTGCCCGTCATGCCCAGATACTGTTTTCCGGTTTTTGCAAAATACTTGGCGCGCAGCGGCATCTTGTCATACCCGCCCCACGCTGTGGGCAGATCTTCCAGCTCAAAGTGCGTTTGATTGGCGTGGTATTCCGGTTTGGAGATTTCTGCGCCGCCGTTGAAAAACACGCTGGCGTTTGGATGTGTCTGCGCCACGATGCGCCGGCAGTTCTCCATAAAACAGTTGTGCTTTTCTATGAAATACCGCTTTGCATCGGCCTCGTTGTCCGGGCAGAGCCCCATCGCCTGCATTCCTGCCCGGCACTCGTCGCAGCAGCAGCTCTCCTCAAAAAAGCAGATATCGTAAAACAGGCCGTCCACCTGTTTATAGCGCTCGCAGATCTCCCGGGTGATGGCATAGATGTGCTCCGCGTAGCTGCCGTCGTTGAGGCACAGGTTCATCCAGGACGCCTCCGGCTTCGGTTGTTCGGGCGCTGCGTTCGGATCAAACCCTTCCACCGGCGAACAGCTCCCGTCCGGACGGCGCGACCACCATTCCGGATGCCGCTGCGCGTCCAGCGCCGACCAGCCCGCGGTTATGTAAATCGGCGCTTTCACTCCGATCTCATGTGCGGCATCCAGCATCGCACCCAACAAATCGAAATCGAGCTGCGGGTGCATCGTGCCCACTTTGGTTGGATAATAACAGTAGCCGTGGTGGCATTTGGCGAATACGGTGATGCTGGATACGTTCCCCGCCCGCAGTGCCTGCTGAAAATCCTCTTTGCTGAACCGGGTGCCCACACCCTTGATAAGCCCCGAAGTGTGGAAATCCAGATGCACCTGGCGCGCCGGCAGTTCAAACTTCGGCTGAGACAGTTTCGTTCTGCACATACTCTTTTCGTCCTTCCCTGTGTGGAATGAATCGGTTTTCCCCGTTTTTCAGCGTGAGCCGATACCTGCATCCGCGGAAAACGCGCGTGACCTGTACGCTTTCCCACTCCGGCGGCAGGCAGGGGCACAGTTCCAGGCCGTCCCAGCGGGCGCGCACACCCAGGATATGCTGTGTGAAAGCGATATACATCCATGCCGATGTCCCTGTGAGCCAGCTTACATTTGCCAGGCCAAATTTGTCGCTCTCCGGCCCAAAAATGTTGGAGCTGTACACATACGGCTCGGCTTTGTAGCGCCATTCCCCCGCCTTCGCCTGCGCGTTCATCGGAAGCAGCTGGCTGTAATATTTCCATGCGTTTTTGCCCCGGCCCAGCATACACTCCGCAATAACCGCCCATGCATTGGCATGGCAGAACACCGAACCGTTTTCCCCGCATCCTTTGTTGTAGTAGGTCAGCGGATCCTCCGCTGTGGGGTAATCCACCATAGCCGGATGGATCTTTTTGATGCCGAGCGGTGTGTCCAGATACTGTTTTACGCTGTCCATGGCCTGCACCGCACGCGATTGCGGCGCCATGCCGGAAATCACCGCCCATGTCTGCGCATTGAGCCATATTTTTGCCTGCGGTTCTTTTTCAACGCCCAAAAAGCGACCGTCATCCATCGTGGCCCTGGCATACCAGCGGCCGTCCCAGGCGATCTGGTTCACCGTTTCCCGCATCGCCTCATACTGCGCGGCATACTCGTTTTCCTCGCCCAGCAGCCCGGCCAGTTCCTCCATCTGCCGCAGAGCGGCCCCCAGCATAAAAGCAACCATCACGCTCTCGCCCCTGCCTTCACGGCATACCTTATAGAGCATATCGTTCCAGTCGCTGTGCAGCATCAGAGGCAGGCCGTGGCTTCCAATGTTATCATATACAAATGCGATGGACTGTTTCAGGTGTTCCCACACCGTCGCTTCGCCGCCGTCGTACCAGGCGATCTTCCGGCGCAGATAGTCGAGTTTTCCCTCCTCCATCACCAGCGCATACACCGCCATCACCGCCCAGAGGTGATTGTCGCTGTGGATGCGCGCCACCGGTTCATACCCCTCCACAGGGAAAAAGTAATGATTCGTATGCCCGTCGGCGTATTGCTGCCCCAGCAAGAGGTCCAGCTTTTCCTCCGCGCGCTGCGTGTCGAACGGGATCATTGCCAAAACATCCTGCGCGGTGTCTCGGAATCCCACGCCGCGGAACGTTCCCGTGGCATAATAGGAAATGTTTCGTGAAAACTGGAAATTGCGCTCTGCCTGGTATGGATTCCAGATATTTGCCATCGTCATGGCATTTTCATCGGGCACCGCACAGCAAAAATGGCCGAAATAGTCATCCCACTGTTCCCGCAGCGCCCACAGAGAAGCCTGCGCAAAGCCCGGTTCCCGGCAGTGTGCAACCGAGTGCAGAATCTCTTCCCGCGTCATACCGGTACCGAGGAAAATATTGATTTCGCGTTCCTCTCCGGCGCGCAGGGAAACCGGGATCTCAAATGCAAAGCAGGGGTCGCCGCCGGCCAGGCAGGAGTTGCTGCAGCATCCGCGCTCCACCGCCTGCGGATTTTCTTCGCTGCGGTAGCTGCCCACAAATTCGTCGCGGTCGCAGTCGAAGGCTTTGATCTGTGCATCCGAAGCAAAGTATACCAGCGGAGTTTCATCCGGCCGGGGCTGCATTTCCACGCCGTATTTATACACGAGGATATCGCCCATATTGCTCACCGAAAGCTGATGCTTGTTATAGCACTGCCAGCTCAATTCGCGGATGAATTCCATCATGCCAAGCTCCACATAGGGAAAGAGCGTGATGTGTTTATCCGTGTCTGCGCGCAGTTTCAGATTCCATATCAGGCAGTTCTCATACCGGCCCACAAAATAGGTCGCCTCGGCGCGCAGGCCGCCGCGCCGCGCCTCAAAGCGCGTATAACCCATTCCGTGGGTAGAGCGCCACTGTTCCGGCTTTGTGGGGCAGGGTTCGTTCGTTGGCGTCCAGACGTCTTTTCCGTCTCTGATATAAGTATAAAAGCCGCTTCGGTCTGTTGGAAGGTGAAAAAAGCGGTAGTGGTTGATACGCCATATCTGCGGAGATTTATAAAATGCCACTCCGCCGCCGCAATGGGATATCATGGTGTGGAACACACCGTTGGACAGATAGTTCATCCATGGGGTCGGCGTGTTGTACCGGTCAAACGTGATCTCTCTGCGTGCATTGTCGAATGTGTACATGGTCTTTCCTTTCCGCTCATTCCAGCATTTCGCGCACCACCCTCGCGGCGGCTTTTCCCAGCGCCGCATGCCCGGCCCTGTCCAGATGCAGGCCCTCCCTGGCGCTTGGCCCGGTCACGGTCGCCGCATCCAAAAAACCGCAGCCGTATTCCCTGGCAAGCTGCTCATAATGCGCCGCCAGGTTTCTGGATTTCCGCGCGGACGATGCATCGATAAAGTCGTGCACTCCGGTATCCTGGATGTGGGTTGGCGAGATCAGCAGCATCTTGGGCGGCCTGCGCGTGTCCCACCAGTACGGATTCAGCGCATTCTGGATCAGCAGTTCCATCCCGCGGCGGATATCCGCTTCCGAAGCGCGGTATGTGTTCTTCATATCGTTGGTTCCCAGCAAAAACACAAGAAGTTCCATCGGCTGGTGGCTCTGCACGATGGGAGCCAGCAGGGACAACCCGCTTCGCCCGGGAGCGGCAGGGTCTTCCAGCGTAGTGGTGCGGCCGCCCAGCCCCTCCTCGAGCACATTCCAGCCTGCCCCCAGCTGAGCCTGCAGCACGCCGCCCCAACGTTCTTCCCGCGCAAAGCGCATATCCTCCCGGCAGGTAAAATCGGGATTGAACCCCCAGGTGTTGGAATCTCCATACAACAGAATCGTTTTCATCTCATATTCTCCTTAAAAGGCAGGGATGCTCTGCGCACCCCTGCCCTTCTTTTTACTCTTTATTGCGCGCTTTCGTCTGTTGATAGATCAGCAAGCCCGACAGGAACAGGCATGCAGCCACCATCGCAGCAAGCATTCCGTGAGGGAACGGGTCTCCTGTCTGCGGTCTGGTCGCGCTTGTCGAACCGGAACTGCCGGCTTCACTCGAGCTGTCCGAACTGCTGGAGCTGCTCGAACTGCCGGAGCTGCTCGAACTGCCGGAACTGCTCGAACTGCTGGAGTCGTCGGGATCCGGATCTGTCCCGCCCGTCTCGGGTGCAGCCAGCGTCATCGTGCCGCTTCCCTGGTTGTAAAAGTTCAGATATCCCGCTTCTGTAAAGGGATCGGTCTGATCCAGCCACGACATGATGCGCTGCCCGTTGATCTCCACAACAACACGCATGCCGCCGTTTTCGGGGATGGCGCCCATTTTGAAGTCAAAATACTCACCGTCCTGTACCAGGCCGTTGTTCTCCACAACAACCTGGTTGGCGCCGCCGCCGCCATTTCCCCATTTCTGCAGTTCGAACTGGCTTTCCTTGATTACAAGGTGATACAGACCGTTGTCGCTCCATGCATAATTCAGGGGGCGGGTGCTGGAAACGCCCACACCATACCATTCCGCATCCTTGAAATCCAGCTTCATGCGCAGATGGAACAGCGAACCGTTTTCATATGGCGCGGCGCTGGCCAGTGTTTTCATTGTCTCCAGCACAACCTGATGATCCGCAAAGAGAGGTTCACCGTCCGTTGTCCAGGCAGTTTCGTCCGCAAGCGCATCCGTCAAATCCAGCACCGGATATTCCGTGCCCGCAGACACCGTGATGGTGCAGCTTGCGCTGATAGCGGGATAGCCTTTCACCGCCGCGGTGATCACGGCACTGCCATTCTTGATCCCCAGCACACTGCCTGTGCTGCTCACTGTTGCAACAGACGGATCGCTGGATGTCCATTCCACCTCCTGCACCTTTGCATTGAAGGGCAGCACGGTGGCGGCAAGCTGAAGGGCGTCCTTTTCGCTGAGCGTTGCGCTCCTGTTGTTCAGGGCAACGCGCTGAGGCTCGGCCGTATTCTGCCGGGGCAGTTCCTTTTCCATCAGGCCCACATCGTCCACATATACAGCATTGGAACCGTCGCTCGTCTTTTCAAAATAGATCTGGATTTCCGTCTGGTCTGCGGCAGTTGTATATTCCACCTGGTGGCGCGTCCACACGCCTCCCGCCGATTCCGGCACAACCACGCTGTCGCCGCCGTCCACACCGAGTGTCAGCTGCTCGCCCGGCTCAACCTTGGCCCACGCAGTGAGCGTGTACGCCGTATCCGGCTGCACGGAAATCGTTTTGGACAGTTTGCCGCGGCTGCTGGCTGCGGTTTCGTCCTGTTCCCCTGCGGGTTCCTGCCCGTTTGCTTCCGGGGCGGGCGCGCGCTCCGATCCGGCTGCGGCTTCGATCTCCGGCGCCGGCTCTTCCTGCGTGCCGGCCGTGGCTGGCGTGACCTTTACGTTATCGTAGCGCAGCCTGCCTGTGCCGTCGCCCAGATACTGCCCCACGCCGATTTTGCCCGCTGCAGGGGATGCGTCCTCGGCTTCCACCTGCAGTTCTCCGTTTACATACCACTTCAGGCTTTCGCCTTCCATTTCGATGCGGATCTCATACTGCTCTCCAGGAACCATCTCCACCGAGCCTGGGGCTGCGTTCAGGCGCTGGTAGCTGGTGCCCACACGCCGCGCAATCTCATAGGTCGCGCCCATACCCGTGCGCCAGGGAGCGTACGAGAAGAAAAGATACGATTCCGAAGACATATACCGCGCCACCATGCCCAGCTCCTGGGAACTGGTGTCCGGGTTCAGGATCTCCAGGGTCGCTTCATACACTGCATCCTGGTAATTTTCGCCCGTATACAGAACGCGGCACTCATTCGCTGTGTAGGGAGCGCTTCCCAGCTCCAGCGCGCCGTCTTTGACCTCAAACTGCGTGGTGGTAAACGCATCGCTGCTCCAGGCGCTCAGATCCCCGCTGGAAAAATCCTCGAACAGGGGCTCTGCCTGTACCGGCTTGTCGCTGCCTGTCAGCTTCGCGCTTCCATAACCCGTGCGCGTATAGCCGTTATCCATCTGGATGGGGTCGTGCCCGGCGCCCGGCGTTGCCTTTGTCACCGGGCCGCGGATCGTCCATCCTGCAAGCCCGCTGGTCTCGAATCCGGCGTTCTCCACCAGATTTGCATAGCGCGGCTGCGCCACCGGGGAGGGCACCTGCGGCATAGCCGGCGGCGTGTCCAGGCTGCATCCTGCCGTCCAATACCCGGCTCCATATTCATATGCGCCCAGATCCGGGCCGGCGCCGACATATCCGTCGTTAACGCCCGGGATGACCTCCGCCATGTCGATGGCGGGAGACTCGGCTGTCAGGGAGTATTCATGGGCCGCCGCGTCCGTAAAACCGGGGTCCGCCCCCTTCAGGTTGCCGTACGCGATAGTTTCCGGCTTAAGGCCAATGTTTCCAACCACCAGGTTGTTCACCACACGGCCTCCCCATGTGTCCTCTTTGAACACCCAGGCGAAATCCTGGTTGATGTTCCCGATCAGGGTGTTGTTATACGCCGCGATATAGTTCTGGGCACATTGAGCTGGAGCGCCGTGCCTGCATTCCACACAACGTTGTGATGTATCAGCCAGTTGCTGGTGCCGTTGTCCAGGTAGATGCCGGATTTGCTGCCCGACGAATCATTGTCGTGGAACCAGTTGTAGCAGATTTCCGTTCCGCCGCCGTCTGTGGCAACTGTGTAGAATACGCCCAGATCGGCACAGATCATCCCGCTGTGGGAAAAATCGTTGTATTCAATTTTGCAGCCCTGGCCGGATTGGAAGATGATAATATCCCGACCGGTGTTGTAGGCGGTGTTGTGGCTGATGACATTTCCGTCGCCGCTGATGTTGATGCACGCCCCATAGCTGCCGATGTAATCCGTGTCGTGGATGCTGCTGTTGAACAGCAGGTTGTTGTTGCCGCTGAGCCACACGCCCGTGGCGGAGCTGTAGGCCACTTCGCAGTTGGAAATGACATTGTTGTCGCCGAACAGCTTGATACTGGCAACATCTGTTCCGTAGGGGTTCACAATTTTGGCGGCATGGGCCGCATAGCTGGCGTTCACGCGGTCCAGCGTGATGTGGCTGGTGCCGGTGCCGGTGATGGCGGCTCCCAGCACATGGATGCCCTCGATATTCACATAAGACGCATTGTCCAAGTCGATCGCCGTTTCACGCGCTTTCACCTGAACCGTTTTGCCTGCGGGGTCTCCGTAGAGGTACAGTTTCCCCTGCGCCTCGTCGTAATACCATTCGTTTTCACTGTCCAGCGCACCGTAAACATTGGACAGGTAATAGGGATTTCCTTTGGTGGGGGTGTTCTGCACATCCGTCAGACCCAGCGGCGTGAAGGTGATGGTGCTGCCCGTGTGATCCTCCACGGTAGCGGTTTGGCTGGTCCATCTGCTGCCCGCGTTGACCCACAGCGTTGCGCCCTTGAAAAATCCGTCGCCGAACGCTTCGAGCGCCGGGTCGGTGATGGTGGTGTTGCTTCCGCTCTCCACCTCGGCGAAGCCTTCGTAAAACTTGCCGGTCTCCGTGTTCGGCCAGCGGGCGTTAAAGCCCATGTCTCCATCCACGAACACCTGATTCTTGTCGCCCAGCGGCAGCACCGCGTCTGCCACATAGATCTCACCCTCGTGCCGTTCAAAGCCGGTCACCTCGTTGGCTCCGCTGATGACCACCGTTTCGCCGTCGTATGCCCTGAACGTGATGGGCGCTCCTTCCACGCCGGAGCCCGGCTTCAGCGTTTCGTGATAGGTGCCGCCCCGCACAATACAGGTATCGCCCGGCTGCATCGTCTCGGATGCCTTGCCCAGTGTTTTCCATGGCGCGCCGGCCGAACCGTCGTTCGCGTCGCTTCCCGCAGGGGAAACATAATATGTCTGCCCGCTCGCCGGCGCCGCATACGCCGCAGGTGCAAAGCTGAACATACCGGCGGTAAACACTGCCGACAGGGCAAAAGAGAGAAGGCGCTTTTTCCACATGATGCTTTTTCCTCCGTTCTCTTTGAATATTTTTCAAATTCTCAAACCGGCGCCCGCCGCACAGCCTGGCCGCGGCCTTAGGCGCCGGTTCTCCACAATCTGTATCCCTTATTTCTTGCCGTTGGCCGTCAGCCATGCATCCAGCTGACTCTGCACCTCGGCTTTGTATTTCTCCACGCCGGCCTGTTCCATCTTGGTGCGGAACTCCTCAAAGCGCGTCTCAAAATCATCATACACACCCAGGAATTTGTATTCGCTCGTCACAGAGCTCATCTGCGCCATCTCTGTGGAAACCGCTTCCTCGTTGAAGCTGAAGCCGGAGATGGGCGAAACCTCGGCGTTGTTGTTGATCTCCATCGTCTCTTCCCAAACGCCTTCCTGCTGGCCTTCCACCAAGTATGC
>DGYMR06203__coassemble_1090_pt1 | contig 19705 bp, 19 predicted proteins | sample DGYMR06203__metabat2_high_PE_003 | metagenome-assembled genome bin DGYMR06203
AGGAATTCTTCACGCTGGACAGCCTGAAAGAGCAGTTCAGCATCGCGGCCATCAACAAGTCGCCGTCGGTGTTCGACTACGACAAGCTGCTGTGGTTCAACGGCGAGTACATCAAGAAGATGCCCTTCGAGGCCTTCCTGGAAAAGGCGATGCCCTATCTAAACGCCGCCATCCCCAGCATCGCCGACAAAACGGCGGTGGCGCGCCTTCTGCACACCCGCGTGTCGGTGTTCAGCGAGATCCCCGAGAAGATCGGCTTTCTGGCCGCTCTGCCGGACTACGACACCGCGCTCTATGCCAACAAGAAGAACAAGACCACCCCGGAGAGCTGCGCCGCCATCCTGGACGCCGCCATCCCGGCGCTGGAAGACTGCGAGAACTGGCAGGGCGACGCCCTGTTTGAGCTGCTCAAGCAGGTGGCCGCCGATCTGGGCGTCAAGAGCGGCGCTGTGATGTGGGCGGTGCGCATCGCGGTGGCAGGCGTGCCGGTCACCCCCGGCGGCGCCACCGAGCTGATGGAGATTTTGGGCAAAGAAGAGAGCCTCGCCCGCCTGAAAGCCGGCCGCGCCAAACTCTAAATCGCAGTACAAACAAGCAGGGTCGGTGCATTGCCGGCCCTGTTTTTGTCAAGAGGGGAGAAAGTCATGAAGATCCGATCGGAAAAAGCGGCGATGCTGGCGGTGGGGACATTCTACCTGCTGTTCTCGCTGCTGCTGGGCGCGGTATACGCCTATGTCCTGTTCGACAAGAGCATCCACGGCTGGCACCGGCTGCCGCTGTTCGCCGCGATGGCGGCGGCGGGCGCGGTGCTGGCACTGGTATGGAGGGCGCTGGGCCGCATCCCGGGCTGGCTGGAGCGATACGGCCGCCGCACGGTGGCGATCGGCTGCCTGGCGCTGGCGGGGATACAGATCCTGCTGGCTGCCCGGCTGGAATACCAGCCCACCTTCGACCTCGAGGCCATCTACGGCGGCGCGCAGGAATGGGTGCGCACCGGGAACTTCGCCTCCTATGCCACCTCCACCTGTGCCGGCGATTATTTCTGCTATTTCCCCAACAATTTCGGCGGCCTTGCGCTGCTGGCGCTTGCGTTTCGCCTCACCGGGCCGCTGGGGGAGAGCATGCCGTTTTTCGTGGCGTCGGTTTTGTGCAGCGGGCTGGTGAGCGCGGCGGTCTGGTTTGGCTGCGAGGTCTGCCGCCTGCTGTGGGGGATGCGGCAGGCGGTGTTCTGCCTGTGCCTGTTTTTGCTGATGCCGCCGTTTTATCTGGCAGGCGCGGCCTTCTACACCGACTTTTTGTCGATGCTGTTCCCGGTGCTGGGGCTGTATTGCTTTCTGCGCATGCAGCGCGCGGCCGGCCGCCGGTCCCGCGTGCTCTGGCTGGGCGGCTGCTGCGCGGCGGTGGCGGTGGGCACGCTGATCAAAGGCACGGTGGCGATCACGGCGGTGGCGCTGGTGATCGTGCTGCTGTGCATGCGGCGTCTGCGCCGCGCGGCCGTGACGGCGGCCTGCCTGCTGGCTGTGTGTATGGGGGTGCAGGGCGTGTTTTCCGCCTGGATGACTTCCCACCTCGACCCCCGGAAAGCAGAGCTGTACGCCACCCCCACCCTGCACTGGGTGATGATGGGCCTGCAGGGCAACGGCGGATACAGCGCCGCCGACTACGACTTGACCCGTTCCTTCACCGACACCGCCGCCCGCGACGAGGCCCTGAAAGAGGAGATCGGCCGCCGCGTGTCCGCACTGGGCGTGAGCGGGCTGGCAGACCTGTGGGAGCGCAAGCTGGCGGTCGATTTTGGCGACGGTACGCTGGCGGTCTCGGATTTCCTCGATGACCGCCCGGTCACCTCCCGCCCGCTGCACCAGTGGGTGCTGTACGGCGGCGAGCACTACAAAACCTACCAGACCCTCTGCAACGGCGTGTATCTGGTCGTCGCGCTGCTGATGGTGGCGGGGGCGGTGCTGCCCGGACGGGAAAAGGGCGAGGGGATGGCTCCCTGGCTGTGTGTGTTTGGGCTGGCGCTGTTTTTGATGATGTGGGAGAGCAGCGCCCGCTATGTGACCAACTTTGTGCCGCTGATGCTGGTGTGTGCGGCGGGCAGCATGCCGCGCGTCTGCGCGGCGCTGCGGCAGGTGTTCCGCCGCCTGTAACGATAAAAGGGGATAGCTTGTGCAGTCCGAAAGCATTCCCCCCATCCGTCGCCTGCGGCGACAGCTTCCCTCCAATGGGAAGCCTTTGACAGAACCTGGCGGTGCTGCACCTGCCTGAACGCCTTCCCCTGGGAAGGTGCCCCGCTTTGCGGGGCGGATGAGGTCGCAGCCTCTCCGCTGCACAAAGTGAAAGGCTTTATCAGCAGAAAAAGGCCGTGCGCTCCTGCAAAACAGCAAGGGCGCACGGCCTTTTGCCATGCAGAATGGACCTTACAGCCGGGCCAGCATGTCGGCCACGATGGCGGTGGCGGTGGCCACGTATTCGCCGATGCTGAATTTCTTCACCACCAGCAGCTCGTGGCCGCTCTCGTCGGCGTTGTCGCTCATCGCGCGCAGCACCACGCAGGGGATGCCGTTGCGGGCCGCGATCTGGCACACCGCCGCGCCCTCCATCTCCACACAGTCGGGGCTGCACTTGGCGGCAATGGCGGCCTTGGTGGCGCTGTCGCCCACGAACTGGTCGCCGGTGGCGATGGTGCCGGTGAGGTATTTCACCCCCAGCGCGGTGCAGGCGGCCTCGGCGGCGGCGATCAGGGTCTCGTCCCCTTTGAAGGTTTTCAGGAACGGCGCGCTCTGGCAGATCATCTCCGGCTCGGCGTCGTGGTACACCACGTCGCGGCCGATCACCACATCGCCCACGCCGATCCTGTCGGACATGTTGCCCGCAATGCCGGAAAAGATCAGGCGGTCGGCGCCGTAGCGGGTGGCCAGCACCTGCACGGTGGAGGCGGCGTTCGCCTTGCCCATCCCGGCGCAGCACAGCACCACGTCCTGCCCGGCCAGACGGCCCTTCACATATTCCACGCCGGCGTAGGTCTCGGCGGTGCAGCCGTCCATTCTGGCGGCCAGCTGGTCGATCTCGTCGGGCATCGCGCCCATCACGGCAGTCAGCATTCCGGCGCCCTCCTTATACATTGAACAGGAACTCGATGATGTCCCCGTCCTTCACCACATAGTCCTTGCCCTCGGTGCGCTGCAGGCCCTTGGCCTTCACGTTGGCCATGCTGAAATCGCAGGCGGCCAGGTCGTCGTAGCTCACCACGCTGGCACGGATAAAGCCGCGCTCGAAGTCGGAGTGGATCTTGCCGGCAGCCTGCGGCGCCTTGGTGCCGCGGCGGATGGTCCAGGCGCGGCACTCCTTCTTGCCGTCGGTCAGGAAGCTGATGAGGCCCAGCAGGGTGTAGCTGGCCTTGATGAGGTTGTCCAGGCCGGTGGCCTCGATGCCCATTTCGGCCAGGAACTCGCGCTTCTCCTCGGGGGTGTAGTCGGCGATGTCCTCCTCGGTCTTGGCGCAGATGGGGATGCACTGCGCGCCCTCGGCGGCGGCCAGCTCCTTCACCTTCTGGTAGTAGGCGTTCTGCTCCATGCCGTCCATCAGGTCGTCCTCGCTCATGTTGGCGGCGTAGATCACCGGCTTTGCGGTCAGCAGGCCCAGCTCGCGGCGCAGCGCCATCTGCTCGTCGTCGTTCTCGTCCCAGTCGAAGCTGCGGGCGTTCTTGCCGTCGGACAGATGCTGCTCCAGCTCGCTCAGCAGGTTGGCGGGGGCCAGCGCCTTTTTGTCGCCGGTCTTGGCGGCCTTGGCAAAGCGGGCCTGGCGGTTGGACACCATCTCCAAATCGCTCAGGATCAGCTCGGTGTCGATGGTCTCGATGTCGCGCAGGGGGTCCACGCTGCCCTCCACGTGCACGATGTCGCCGCCGTCAAAGCAGCGCACCACATGCACGATGGCGTCGCACTCGCGGATGTTGCCCAGGAACTTATTGCCCAGGCCCTCGCCGTGGGAAGCGCCCTTCACCAGGCCGGCGATGTCCACAAATTCCACGATGGCAGGCGTTTTCTTGTTGGTGTCCCAGATCTCGGCCAGCTTGTCCAGACGGGCGTCGGGCACGGGCACGACGCCGGTGTTGGGGTCGATGGTGCAGAAGGGGTAGTTCGCCGCGGCGGCGTTCTTGGTGCTGGTGATGGCGTTGAACAGGGTGCTCTTGCCCACGTTGGGCAGACCCACGATACCTAATTTCATGGCGGATGAACCTCTCTTTATCACAAAAATGGCCCCGTTTTGGGGCGATGCAATCACATACACAATTATTATATCGCAAAGCCGGGCGGTGCGCAAGGCGAAAAAACAGCCCCGAAAGCGGCAGCCTTCGGGACTTTCATGCGCCGGTCAGCCATACCATCGACACATCCAGCACGCTGGCAAAGGTTTGCAGCTCGTAGTCGGTCACAAACCGGTCGCCGGTTTCGATCTTGCTGATGGCTTCGCGCTCGATGAGAACGCCGTGCACCTGCATCCGGGCGGCAAGCTCGGCCTGTGACAGCCACCGGGCGGTGCGCGCCTGGTGGATACGCTCACCGGAAATGTTCTTTTTGCCGTCAAAATCGTATATTTTCAAGGCGCCACCTCCGTATTGCACCGTATTTATACCACAAAGAGAGGGCGTTTACAAGCAGGCAGTTGCAGGAAAAGGACGGCGCGCCCCGAATCCCCGGTGAAAATCACGGTTGTGCCCCAAAAAATCACCGCGCGTTCTTTTTTTGTCCACAATTATCTGGTATGATGTTAATAAGTATGCAACATACAAGGAGGAACCCGCCATGCCCAAAGAGAAGATCCTGATCGTGGACGACGAGCAGAACATCTGCGAGCTTCTGCGCCTGTATTTGAATAAAGAAGGCTACGAGACGGTGCTGGCCTACGACGGCGAGGCCGCGCTGGCTGCCTTTGAGCAGCAGCATCCCGCGCTGGTGCTGCTGGATGTGATGATGCCCAAGATGGACGGCTGGGAGGTCTGCCGCCGCATCCGCGCCGCCGGCGACACCCCCGTCATCATGCTCACCGCCAAGGGCGAGACCTTCGACAAGGTGCTGGGCCTGGAGCTGGGCGCCGACGACTATGTGGTCAAGCCCTTCGACACCAAGGAGGTGGTGGCGCGCATCAAGGCGGTGCTGCGCCGCTGCGCGCCCGGCGAGGAGGCGGAGGGCGGCGTGATCCGCTTCGACAACCTGTCGGTGGACCTGTCCCGCTACGAGCTGAAGGTGAAGGGAAAAACCGTCGATGCGCCGCCCAAAGAGCTGGAGCTGCTGTATTATCTCGCCAGCCATCCGAACCGCGTGTTCACCCGCGACCAGCTGCTGGACGAGGTGTGGGGGTTTGAATACTACGGCGACTCGCGCACCATCGACGTGCACATCAAGCGCCTGCGCGAAAAGCTGGAGGGCGCCAGCGACCAGTGGACGCTGAAAACCGTGTGGGGCGTGGGCTACAAGTTTGAAGTGAAGGAGTAACCGCCGGTGTCGGTACGCAAAAGCATCAGTTCGGCATATTTCAGCATGACGGCCCTTGTGCTGGTGGCAAGCATCCTGGCGATGGGCTTTCTGCAGATGTATCTGTCGATGGAATATTTCAAAAACGACAAAAAGCAGACCCTTGCCGACATCTCGGCGGTGGCCGCCGCGCGCGCCGCACAGGAGAGCGGGGGCCTTGCCATCTGGGCCAGCGCCGAGCCGCTGCTGCGCATGCAGAGCAGCATCAGCCTGATCGCCCAAAGCTCGGGCAATCTGGTGTTTGCCGCCGATACCGTCGGCGATGTGGTGCTGTGCAGCGAGGGCGACACCTGCGCGCACACCGGCACGGTGTCGGACAAGATCCTGCGCCAGATCCGCCAGAACGGCAGCTATTTCGAGCTGGGCACGCTGGGCGGCGTGTGCAGCCAGCGCTACTACACCTACGCCCGCCCGCTCTACGACGCCGACAGCCAGCTGGTGGGCTATGTGTTCGCCTCGGCCGATTCGGCGGCGATGGGCGTGTTCATCAGCGACATGTTCTCGTCCTTCGTGCTGTCGGCCGGCCTGATGCTGCTGGTGGCCAGCGTGCTGTCCATCCTGCTCACCTCCCGCCTCACCACGCCGCTGCGCCGCATCGCGGCGGCTGCGCGCAAGTTCGGCAGCGGCGATTTCTCGGTGCGTGTGCCGGTGGAGGGGGACGACGAGGTGGCCCAGCTGGCCCAGACCTTCAACAACATGGCGCGCAGTTTGGAGACGATCGACTCCTCCCGCTCCAGCTTCATGGGCAACATCGCCCACGAGCTGCGCACCCCGATGACCACCATCAAGGGCTTCATCGACGGCATGCTGGACGGCACCATCCCGCCCGAAATGCAGCAGCACTACCTGTCGCTGGTGTCGCAGGAGGTGGGGCGTCTGGCGCGGCTCACCCAGACCAAGCTGGAGGCGGGCGAATATAAGGTGAACGCCGCCAGCTACGACGTGTGGGAGACGATCACCTCGGTGGTGCTCAGCGCCGAGCAGCGCATCACCGAGCACGGCATCCAGATCGAGGGCCTCGCGCCCACCAGGACCATCGTCTACGCCGACGCCGACCTCGTGTACCAGGTGGTGTACAACATCTTCGACAACGCCCTCAAGTTCACGCCGGACGGCGGCACCATCTCGCTGTCGGTCACAAAGACGGGCGGCATGGTCACCGTCGGCATCCGCAACACCGGCACGGGCATCAGCCCCGACGCGCTGCCCTTTGTTTTCGACCGCTTCTACAAAGAGGACAAGAGCCGCCGCCTGCACGGGCGCGGCAACGGGCTGGGCCTGCACATCTGCAAGGTGCTGGTGGGGCTGTCCGGCGGCAAGATCTGGGCCGAGAGCGAGCAGGGCCAATGGTGCCAGTTCAGCTTCACGCTGCCCTGCGAAGCGCCCGCGGCGCCGCCCAAAAACGGCAGAGGTTCCCACCGCTGAGTTGCTTTTTTGGGAAAATTGGGGTAAAATAAAGCAGAATGCCCAAAACGGGCACCGTTTGCAATGGATAGTAAGGGGCAAGTTCCCGTTTTTCAGGAGGCCAATATGACCAAGATCAGTCCTTCCATCCTGGCCGCGGATTTTGCGCGGCTGGGGGAGCAGTGCCGGATGGTGCTGGAGGCCGGGGCCGATATGCTGCACATCGACGTGATGGACGGCCATTTCGTGCCCAACCTCTCGCTGGGGGTGCCGGTGCTGCAGTCGCTGCACGCCGCGCTGCCCCAGGCATACTACGACGTACATCTGATGATCACCGATCCGCTGCGCTATGTGCCGGCGTTCGCCGGGGCGGGCGCGGATCTCATCACCTTCCACCTGGAAGCCGACAGCCCCGCCGGCGACACCATCCGCGCCATCCGCGAGGCAAACTGCGCGGTGGGCGTGTCCATCAAGCCGGGCACCCCGGCCGAGGCGGTGTTCCCGCTGCTGGAGCAGGTGGACATGGTGCTGGTGATGAGCGTGGAGCCGGGCTTCGGCGGCCAGAGCTTTCTGCCCGGCGCGCTGGACAAGATCGCCGCCATCCGCGCCGAAGCGGACCGCCGCGGCCGGAAGCAGCTGATGGTGCAGGTGGACGGCGGCGTGAACGCCGCCACCGGCCGCGCCTGCCGCGAAGCGGGGGCGGATGTGCTGGTGGCGGGCAGCGCCGTGTTCCTGGCGGCCGACCCCGCCGCCGCCCTGTGTGAACTGCGGGAAGGAGGGGTCGAGCGTGCCTGAACGTGCTGCGCGCGTGGTGCATGAGGGCCACGCGCTGAACCGGGACTATCTGGCCATGATGGTGCCTCTGATGGCCTGGCCGGTGTTCCTGTACGGCTGGCGTCCGGTGGCGCTGTGTGCGGCGGCGCTGGTCACCGCCCGCATCTGCGACTGGCTGGGCGCAAAGCTGCTGAGCCACCGCTACGATCCCACCGAGAACAGCAGCCTGCTGTACGCCGTGCTGCTGGTGATGCTGATGCCCGCTACGGTGCCCTACTATGTGGTGGTGGTGTCCACCGCGGTGGCGGTGCTGATCGCGAAGGAAGCGTTCGGCGGCTATGGGGCGCATCCGTTCCATCCCACAGCGGTGGGGTATGTGGCGGCGGTCATCAGCTGGCCGCAGTATCTGCTGCGCTATCCCACCCCCTTCCAGGGCGCGCTGCCGCTGTGGGGCGGCATGGACAATGTGCTGTACAGCGACGGCATCAGCCAGGTGATGAGCACCGGCGGCACGCCGGCGGTGGAGCGGCTGGACCTGCTGCTGGGCAACTATGCCGGCGCGATGGGCACCGGCCCCGCCCTGATCATTCTGGCCTGCGGCCTGCTTCTGCTGCTGCGCCGCCGCATCAATGTGGTGGTGCCGGCGAGCTTTTTGCTGGCGGCGGGCCTGATGGTGTGGTGCTTCCCCCGCATCGGCAATGCGTCCGGCTGGCTGTGGCAGGACGTTTCGCTGCGCCTGTCCGCGCTGCAGTTCGAGATGCTCAGCGGCGGCATGCTGTTCGGCGCGGTGTTCCTGTGCTGCGAGCCGTCCACCTGCCCCAAAAATCTGCTGGCACAGCTCATCTACGGGCTGCTGCTGGGCGTACTGAGCATGATGTACCGCTATTTCGGCAGCTATGAGGTGGGCGTGTGCTTCGCGCTGCTCATCATGAACGCTGCTTCCAGCTATATCGACCGGGCGGTCATCCGCCTGGCAAACCGCAAGGGGGTGATCCGCCGTGGCAATGTGGGCTAAGCGCATCGTGCATCTGAACGAGAATTTCGCGGCGATCTCCCGGCGCGACCGCGTGTTCCTGAACAACCCCGTCGTGATGAACGGCGTGGGCCTTGCGCCGCTGGTCATCGCGGCCACCACCGGCCTGAACGCGCTGATGCTGTCGGTGGCGGTGCTGCTGATGATCACCCCCACGCGGGTGCTGTCGGCGCTGGTGTGCCGCTGGGTGCGGTTCCGCGCGCTGGTGTACTGCCTGTCGGCGGCGGTGGTGTATATCGGGGCATACTATTGCATGCAGGCGTGGTTCAGCGTGGAGGTCACCTATCTGGGCATGTACCTGCCGCTGCTGGTGGTGGAGCCGATCGTGATCCGCCGCTATGAGCAGCCGGCGCCCGAAAAGATCTCCAGCGCGCTGAAAAAGGGCCTGCTGAATACGGCCGGCTATGTGCTGGTGATTTTGCTGGTGGGCATGCTGCGCGAGCTGCTGGCGCAGGGCGCGCTGTTCGGACAGCCCCTGTTCGACGGCTCGATCCTGCCCCTGTCCCAGCTGGCCGCCGGCGGCTTTATCGTTGTGGGCGTACTGTGCGCGGTGTGGCGCGGCGCGGTGAACCTTGTGAAAAAGCGGGTGAATATGGAGGCGAAAAAATACCAATGAATATCGTAGTACAGACCATATCCACCTTTTTCCTCTATGCGGTGGGCGCGGTGTTCGCCCAGAACGCGGTGTTCAGCCGTTCGCTGGGCGTGTCCCGCCTGGTGAAGATGGTGGGCGAGGCGTCCTCCGACAACCTGCTGTTCTGCGGCCTGCTGTGCCTGGTGCAGGTCATCAGCGCCCCGCTGGCCTGGATGGCCAACTGCTGGATCCTCACGCCGCTGTCCTTCCGCGCGGCGGTCCGCCCGCTGGTGCTGGTGCTGTGCAGCGCGGCGGCGCTGGGCATCGTGATCGTGGTGTGCAGCGCACTGCGCCGTCCCTCCACCTCGCGGGTGGCGCAGCTGCTGCCGGTGGCCACCTTCAACTGCGCCGTGATCGGCTGCCTGCTGGTGACCACCATCCAGAACTTCACGCTGGTGCAGACGCTGGGCTTTGCGGTGGGTTCCGGCGCCGGCTATACGCTGGCGGTGCTGGCCGTCACCGAGGGCCAGCGCAAGCTGCAGGCGCGCGCCGTCCCCGCGGTGTTCCGCGGCCTGCCGGTGACGCTGCTGTACATCGGCATCCTCGCACTGGCCATCTACGGATTCACCGGACACACGGCGGCATTTTGACGAAAGGCGGCGGGACCAATGAAACAAAAAGGAAAAAAGATCAAGCGCTATAAGGGCGCTTTTGATACGCGCGGCCATCGGGTGCGCCGCGTGCTGACAGCCATCGTGGTGATTGCGCTGCTGTTCGTGGGCGGATACTTCATCGCCCGCCCGCTGCTGGATGCAGGGGCGCACCTGTGGTATTTCGGCCTGGGCGGGGCCGACAGCTCCAGCCAGCCGCAGCCCTCCTCGTCCAGCCCCGAGGCGCCGCAGCCCACCGCCGCCCCCACCCCGACGCCGACCCCGGCGCCGCAGGAAAGCGGGGACTGGGCCATCGTGACGGCGCCGCAGATGTCCACCCCCGAGCAGGCCGCCGCCACCGCGCAGGCGCTGGCGGAAAAGGGCGTGACCCACGTGGTGGTGCAGCTGAAGGACAGCGAGGGCACCGTGTGGTATGCCTCGGCGGTGGAAAGCGCCGCCCGCAGCCTGCCAGAAACGCCCATCGACGCCGCGGCGGCTGCCGAGGCCATCCGCGATGCCGGCATGACGCCGGTGGCCGGTGTGTGCGCCTACCGCGACCCGCTGGCTCCCTACGCCGACAAGTCGATGGCGGTGCAGTACGCCGGAGAGGAGGGCGTGCTGTGGCTGGACAATTCGCCCGCCAACAACGGCAAGCCCTGGCTGAACCCCTATTCCGAGACCGCGCGCGCCTATGTGCAGGCCATCGCGCTGGAAACGGTGGAGCTGGGCTTTGAGCAGGTGCTGTTCACCGACATGACCCTGCCCGATGTGCGCAGCACCTCCAGCGCAAACTTCGGCAACACCACCGGCCTGGAGCCGGGCGCGCTGTTCACCCAGACGGTGGAGGCGCTGCAGACGGCCCTGGCCGAACAGAACGCGGTGTGCTGGTTTGCCTATCCGGCGGCCAGCGTTTCCGGCGAGGATCTGCACCTGACCGGCGCGCCTGTCTCCACCTTCGGCATTGAAAACCTGCTCGTGCTGCTGCCCGACGACGCGGAGGACCCCGCCGCCGTCCTGCACAGCTGTGCCGGCGCGGCCGAGACGGTGGTGTTCGGCATGGAAAGCGGGCAGACCCCGGCCGACGACCTGCGCGCAGCAGCCGAAGAGGAAGGCTATCAGGGGGCGGTGATCGGCGAATGACCACCGTGGTGCGCGCCGTGCGCCCCGAGGATGCCGACACGATGTATGCTCTGGGCTGCGAGGCGGCCGGCGTCCGTCTGGACCGGCAGGTGTTCGATGTGATGTTCAAGAGCTGCCTGTCCAGCTCCCAGCACAGGGCGGTGCTGGTGATGATGGACGAGCTTCCCGCCGGCTGGGGCGAGCTGGAGATCAGCTATTCGATGATGTCGCCCGGCCTCACCGCCACCCTTGCCGAGCTGTATATCCGCCCCGCCTACCGCAGCCGGGGCGCGGGGCGCGCAGCGCTGATCCATCTGGCCGAGACCGCCCGCCGCATGGGATGCCGCCAGATGCTGGCCACCTGCAGCCGCGTCAACCTGCGCAGCCGTGATTTCCTCGAACAGAACGGCTTCTGCATGGGCCGGGTGCAGTTTGAACACCCGCTGTCCGCGCCGGATCGCAGTGAATAAACGAAGCATACAGGCCGTCCGGCAGCATTTGTCCGGGCGGCCTGCCGTTGCATATGTGCATTCTGTACAGGGAGAAACCAATGAAATTGTACAATACATCCAGTATCCACACCCACACCACCTTCTGCGACGGCAAGAACACCCCCGCGGAGATGGCCGCCGCGGCCGCTGCACAGGGGCTTCGCACGCTGGGGTTTTCCGGCCACCAGCCGCTGCCGCATGCAAACGAATGGTCGATGACGGAAGAAAACCTCCCGCGCTACCGCGCAGAGGTCGAGCGCCTGCGCGCAGAATGGGCCGGACGGCTGGACATCCTGCTGGGCCTGGAATACGACTGGTGCACCGGCCCGCGGCGGCCGGAAGGCTTCGACTACTGGATCGGCAGCACGCACATCCTGCGCGGTCCGGCCAACGGCAGGCTCTACGAGGTGGACGAGTCCACCCGGCAGATGCAGGCCTGCATCCGGGACGGCTTTGAAGGCGACACCGCCGCGATGCTGCGCGCCTACTACCGGCAGGTGGTGGAGGTGGCGCAGATGCGGCCGGATGTGCTGGGCCATTTCGACCTGATCGTCAAGACCAATCGGGACGGCTGCCTGTTCGACGAGGACGGCGAGGAATACCGCGCCATCGCCGGCGAAGCGCTGGACGCCTGCATCGAGCTGGGGGCCTGCTTTGAGATGAACACCGGCGCGGTCTGGCGCGGCTGGCGGAAGGACGCCTACCCGGCCGACTGGATTCTCCGGCGGATGGCACAGGCAGACGCCCGTCTCACTCTCACCGCCGACGCCCACGAGACCGCCGCGCTGCGGTTCGGCTATGAGCGGGCCGCCGCCCGCGCCGCCGCCGCAGGGGTCCGAACGCTGTGGGTCTGCACGGCGCAGGGCTGGCAGCGCTGTGCCGCCGAATAAAAAAAGACCCCGGCAAATGCCGGAGCCTGTCGCTCGTGGAAAAAGCGGTGGATGGTGCTGCCCCCAATGGAACGCCTTCCCCCCAAGGGGGAAGCCAACGGTACGGTCTGCCTTCCCCTGGCAGGGGAAGGCGCTCCGCTCTGCGGGGCGGATGAGGTCGAAGCCTCCCCACTTGTACAAGTTCGCCTGTTGAAAAAGCGCTCTTGCAAGGGTTTGCGCGGACCGAAAGCTCTCCCCTCATCAGTCCCCTGCGGCGACAGCTTCCCCCCAGGGGGGGAGCCAATGGCCCGTCCTCGAAAAATCATGCGTCTTCGGTCTCCTCCAGATACCCGAACGGAACGATGCGCACCGCTTCGGCCAGCCCGTCCCGCATCCACATGGCGGCGCTGGTCTGCAGCTGATACCCGCATCCGGGATCGGCCATCCAGTCCTCGGGGCGGCGGCGGGGCAGCGCTTTCTGGGCCAGCATGCTCATGATGACCCCTCCGTGGGTCACGCAGGCGGCGGTGTCCCAGCCGGACTTCATCATGTACTCGAACATCCCCAGCAGCACCTTGCCGCAGCGGGCGTGGAAATCGGCTGCAGCTTCGCCGCCCACCGGCTGGTAGTGCGCCTGCGGGTCCATCCACTGCTTGAAATGCTCGTCCTGTGCCAGCTCGGCGAGGGGACGGTTCTCAAACTCTCCAAAATGGTTTTCGCGCAGGTCCTGCAGCTCCACCATCTTCGCGCCGGGAAAGAGGATGCGCGCGGTTTCGGACGCCCGGCACAGCGGAGAGGTGAACACCAGCCCGGCTTCGGGATAGCGAAACTGCCGCGCCAGCGCGGCCAGGTCCTGCCGTCCCTCGTCGCACAGCGGCAGGTCGGTGCCGCCGCCGGCATACAGCCCCTCGAGGTTGGCGCGTGTGATGCCGTGGCGGATGAGGTACAAGGTGTAATTTTTCAAAGGCAAACAGCTCCTTTCAGGCAGGCTACCTGCCCAATTTTACCCGAAAAAATCAAAAAAGTAAACACTGTATTTTGTACAGCCCACCGGACGGCAAAGCCCACATCTTGTGCCGCCGTGGAAAATATGCCAAATTGCCCAAAAAAATCCCCGATTCTTGTCGATTTGGGTATTTACAAAGTGTTTTTTGTGGGTTATAATTTACGACACGTAATCAACGGCCCGAGGGCCGTATCCATACGAACAGGAAAGGAACGTTGGCGTATGACTTCGGAGTTCAGCCGTATCATCACCCTGCTGCGCAAAGAGCGCGGGATCACGCAAAAGCAGGCTGCCGCCGACCTGGGGGTGTCCCAGGCGCTGCTGTCGCATTATGAAAAGGGGATCCGGGAGTGCGGGCTGGAATTTGTGGTGAAGGTGGCCGACTACTACAACGTTTCCTGTGACTATCTGCTGGGCCGCAGCGCCGACCGCAACGGCCTCACGCTGAACATGGAGGACCTCCCCGAGACCGACAATCGCGCCGACACCCGCATCCGGGGCGGCGTGCTGGCGGTGGTGCCGGTGATGAAAAAGCGGCTGATCATGGGCGCGCTGAACATCCTGTACGACAAGCTGGCGGCCAGCCAGAACAAGAGCCTGGTGGGCGAGGTGAGCGATTACCTGATGCTGGCGGTGTACAAGATGTTCCGCCTGCTGTACGCCTCCAACTCCAAAAACGCCGAGGACCTGTTCAAGGTGTCGCCCGCCACCAGCGCCGGCTATTCCACCGCCGCGATGCTGCGGGCCGAGGCGAATGTGCAGGGGATGCTGGCCGGGGAGAACACCGAGGCCGGGCAGGGCGTGAAGGACGCCGGCCCCTTCGCGATGACCACCGCCACCATCACGCAGGAGTATCCGCTGTACGCCACCAGCCTGCTGAATCTCATCAAAACCTGCGAAAGCCGCATCGAGGCTTCCTGAATCACTCCGCCGCGCCCCGCACCGGGATGCGGCGGTTTTGTTTTGCGGATCAACAGAAGAAAAAAACGGCCCTGTCCGCACGGTTTGTGTGCGAACAGGGCCGCTGTTGGTTTTGAGGATCACAGCGCGCCGATGGCTTTGCGGCAGGCCGCACAGATGTTGCGGCCCTTGTAAGGAAGAACGTCCCTCGCTTCTCCGCAGAACACGCAGGCGGGCTGGTATTTGCGCAGTACGATACTGTCGTTCTCCACATAGATCTCCAACGAAGAGTCCTTGTCGATCTCCAGCACACGGCGCAGCTCGATGGGCAGCACCACGCGGCCCAGATCGTCGATCCTGCGCACGATTCCAGTTGATTTCATCGGTTCCATTGCCTCCCTGTACGATCGCTCTCCCAGTGGGATTGGTCAAGTACAGTATACAGGAACTGTCAGCAAATGTCAATAACTGGAAAAAATTCCATAAAGCTGGCTATCCGGTGGAACATTGCGCAAAACCACACGAAACAAAGCGCTTTTTTACAGCTGCAAAAAGCCCACTTTCCGGTATACCTTGCTCACCACGCGGTCCGCGATGCGGCGGGCGCGCTCGGCGCCGTCCTTCAGCACCTCGTCCAGATACGCCTTGTCGGCCAGGATGCGGCGGTACTCGTCCTGGATGGGGGCGAAGGTCTCCACCACGCTCTCGGCCACCGCGCTCTTCAGGTCGCCGTAGCCGCGGCCGTCGAATTCGGCCTCGATGGCGGCCATGTCCTTGCCGGTGAACACGCTGTAGATGCTCATCAGGTTGGTCACGCCGGGCTTTTCGGGGCTGGCGTAGACGCGGCCCTCGCTGTCGGTGACGGCGCGCTTGAACTTGCGGCGGATGGTGTCGGGGTCGTCCAGCATCAGGATGAAGCTGTTGGCGTTGGTGTCCGACTTGCTCATCTTCTTGTCCGGCTCCTGCAGGCTCATGATGCGGGCGCCGGTCTGGGGGATGTAGGGGTCGGGCACGGTGAGGGTGTCGCCGTAGACGCCGTTGAACCGCTCGGCAACGTTGCGGGCCAGCTCCAGGTGCTGCTTCTGGTCGGCGCCCACCGGCACCAGGTCGGCGTTGTAGACCAGGATGTCGGCGGCCATCAGCACCGGGTAGGTGAACAGGCCGGCGTTCACATTGTCGGCGTGCTTGGCGCTCTTGTCCTTGAACTGGGTCATGCGGCTCAGCTCGCCGAACTGGGTGCTGCAGGCCAGCACCCAGTTCAGCTCGGCGTGGGCGGGCACATGGCTCTGGACGAACAGGATGCTGGTCTTGGGGTCGATGCCGCAGGCCAGCAGCAGCGCGGCGGCCTCGCGGGTCTGGCGGCGCAGGTCGGCCGGGGTCTGGCGCACGGTGATGGCGTGCATGTTGGCCACCATATAGATGCATTCATATTCCTGCTGCAAAAGCCCCCAGTTGCGCACCGCGCCGATGTAGTTGCCCAGCGTGAAGGTGCCGGTGGGCTGAATGCCGCTCAAGATGCGTTTTTTTGTTTCCATAAGACATTCCCTTTCTGCAAAAAGCCCGCCCGGCCAACCAGGCAGGCGGTGTTGCCTTTATCATAGCATATACCGCGCCTCGGCGCAATCGCGCCGCGCAAAAAAACGAAGGGCAGCGAAGGAACGCGAACAGCAGGAACCGGCACAATCCGCCGCCCCGCCGGATTAAGATGAAGCCGGAAAGGATGTGAAACATCATGTTGACAAAGACAAGGCCCGCGCAGGGCCGCACGAAGCCGCGCGGGCCGTCCCCCGCGCGGGACGCCGCGATGTGGGGCGGGGCGGGATTTCTGGGTGCGCTGGCGCCGGTGCTGGGCGGGATGCACCCGTTCGGCCTGGCGCTGGCGATGGGGCTCGACTTCCCCTGCGGCCTCTATGCGGCGGCCGGCGCGGCGGTGGGATATGCGCTGGTGCTGCCCGGGGAGGTGTGCGCGCGGTATCTGGGTGCGCTGGGGGCACTGGCGGCGGCGCGCCTGGCGGGGACCGTCCGCACCCGCGCGCCGGGGCTGTGGCTGAGCCTTGTGTCGGGGGGCGGCGTGCTGCTGCTGGTGCAGGCCATCCTCACGGCGGCGGGCATCGGCGGGCTGGACCAGCTCCTGCTCACCGCCAGCGAGGTGGCGCTGTGCTGCGGTCTGGCGGCCGCCGTGTGCACGGTGTGGAGCCGCCCGGCCGGAACGCCCGCCCGCCAGCTGGGGCTGCTGGTGGTCTTTGCTGCGGTGTCGGCGGCGCTGTCGCCGGTGCGGCTCGGCCCGGTGCGGGCGGCATGGATCGTCCCGGCGGTCTGGCTGCTGGCCGATGGATGGCGGGCGCGCCGGGGACAGATGCTGCCGGCGGCGGTGGCAGCGGCGGCGGGCCTTGCGCTGGCCGGAAGCGGACAGGCCTTTGCGGGCGTCTGCATCGCGGCGGGAGCGCTTGCCGCCAGCTGGCTGCCGGGGGAGAAGGCCGGGATGGCGGCGGTGTATTTCGCGGCCGGATGCCTGGGCGCCGCGGCCGCCCCCGACATCACCACGGCGGTGGAGATGATCGTGTCGTTCGGGTGTGCGGCGGCGGCCTTTCTGTGCATCCCGTCCCGGCTGCTCTCCCGCCCGCAGCTGCCGCCCCGGATGAACCCGGCCGAGCTGCAGGCGGCGGTGCGGCTGAACCAGCTGGCCGGCGCGCTGGAGGCGGTGGGCCAGACGGTGCAGCAGGTGGTGGAGCGCCTTCCCCGCCGGGAGGAGGGCTACGAATGGGTGGTGCAGCGCGTGGTGGGGCAGGTGTGCGCCGGGTGCTCCCGCTACAGCATCTGCTGGGGCGAGAAAAAGGAGGACACCCTGGCCCAGCTGGACGCCCTGCGCCCGCTGCTGGAGAACAGCGGGGTGGTGCAGGTGCACCAGATCCCGCCCGGTCTGAGCCAGTGCGCCCGCCCGGGCGCGCTGTGTGAGAGCCTGGGGCGGGGCTATGCCCTCTTGCAGGGCAGGCGGGAAGCCGCCGCCCGCAGCCGCGCCATGCGCGCCGCGCTCACCGAACAGTTCGGCGCGGTGGCGTCGGCGCTGGCCGCCATCGGCCAGCAGCTGGGCGCGGGGGAGAGCGCCGACGAGGAATCGGCCGCCCGGCTGTCCCAGATGCTGTGGTCGCTGGGGCTGGAGCCGTCCCGGGTGTCGGTGCTGGCCGACCGTGTGGGGCGGGTGCGCGCGAACGTGCTCGTCAAGCGGATGCCCATCGGGGACGCCGAGGCCACCCAGCTGGCCATCGAGGCGGGGCGCTGCTGCAAAACCAGCTTCGAGCTGCCGCGGGTCACCACCAGCGGCGCCTTCACCCAGCTGGAGTTTGGGGAGAAAGCGGTGTTCAGCCCCTCCTGCTCCGAATTTTCGCTGCCGGCAAAACCGGGCGAGCTGTGCGGCGACCACGCCGAGCACTTCTGCGACGCCCGCGGCAACTTCCATCTCATCCTGTGCGACGGCATGGGCACCGGCAGGGCGGCGGCGCTGGACGGCGCGATGGCGGCCAGCCTGACCTCCCGTCTGGTGCAGGCGGGGTTCGGGGGCGAACAGGCCGCCCGGCTGGTGAACGTGGCGCTGGAACTGAAGAGCGACGAGGACTCGGCGGCGGCGCTGGACGTGGCCAGCGTCGACCTCTACACCGGGCAGCTGCAGCTGTTCAAGGCGGGCGCGGCCACCAGCTTCCTGCTGCGGGCGGGCAAGGTGCGCTGCCTGACCGGCGGCAGCCTGCCGGTGGGCATTCTGGAAGGCGTGGTGGGGGGCGTCCACCGCATCACGCTGTATGAGGACGACCTGCTGGTGCTGTGCAGCGACGGCGCGCTGGCCGCCGGCGAGGACTGGATGGCGGCCCAGCTGGAGGCGTTCGGGGGGATGGCGCCCGGCCCGCTGGCCGAAAAGCTGGCGCGTGCGGCGGCCGACTGCACCGCCGGACGCCGCCCCGACGACATCACGGTGCAGGTGATGCGGATGGAAAAAAGCATGGTGTGAGGATCTTTTCACACAATCGGCCGCCCCGCCGCGGCCCGCACACAGAATTTGCGCAGGATTTCCACAACCTTTTCACCGGTTGCACCGCCCTTGTTCACAGTTTGGTAATACCCACAACGACTCCTACACCGTCGCGGCCGGCAGCCTGGAAACCATGCTGTCCACGATGGCCGAGATGATGTCCACCGTCAAGCTGGCGGTGGCGGCCATCGCCTCCATCAGCCTGCTGGTGGGCGGCATCGGGGTGATGAACATCATGCTGGTGTCCATCACCGAGCGCACCCGGGAGATCGGCGTGCGCAAGGCGCTGGGCGCGCGCAACAGCGCCATCCGCGTCCAGTTCATCACCGAGGCGGTGGTGATCTGCCTGGTGGGCGGCGCCGTCGGCATCGCGCTGGGCGTGGGGCTGGGCGCAGCGGGCGCGTCGATGCTGGGTTACCCCGCCCGGCCCAGCGTGGCCGCCATGCTGCTGGCGGCGGGCTTCTCGATGGTAATCGGCGTGTTTTTCGGCTATTATCCCGCCAACAAAGCGGCAAAGCTGGACCCCATCGAGGCGCTGCGGTATGAATGACGCAGGATCTGTACCTGCCGCGCGCACACCGGTGTTCCGCATACCGGCAAAGCATTGACTTTCGCCCGTTCCTGTCTTATTATAAGAAAAGACTGCGCGCCCGTCCGAGCCGGCGCCCGAACAAACCGAAAAGGGGAACGGAAATGAAAAACAGCGAAAAGACAATGGAACAGATCATCGCCCTGTGCAAAAACAGAGGCTTCATCTATGCAGGCAGCGAGATCTACGGCGGCCTGGCCAACAGCTGGGACTACGGTCCCCTGGGCGTCGAGTTCAAGAACAACGTCAAAAAGGCGTGGTGGAAGAAGTTCGTGCAGGAATCCCCCTACAACGTGGGCCTGGACTCCGCCATCATCATGAACCCCGAGACCTGGGTGGCCACCGGTCACGTGGCCAGCTTCTCCGACCCGCTGATGGACTGCAAGGACTGCCACGCCCGCTTCCGCGCCGACAAGCTCATCGAGGACAACGGCGGCCATGCCGAGGGCATGACCAACGAGCAGATGATGGACTACATCAAGGAGCACGGCATCGTCTGCCCCGAGTGCGGCAAGGCCAACTTCACCGACATCCGCAAGTTCAACCTGATGTTCAAGACCTTCATGGGCGTCACCGAGGACGCCAAGAGCGAGGTGTATCTGCGCCCCGAGACCGCGCAGGGCATCTTTGTGAACTTCGCCAACGTCCAGCGCACCACCCGCCGCAAGCTGCCCTTCGGCATCTGCCAGGTGGGCAAGAGCTTCCGCAACGAGATCACCCCGGGCAACTTCACCTTCC
>DGYMR06203__coassemble_1117_pt1 | contig 19189 bp, 14 predicted proteins | sample DGYMR06203__metabat2_high_PE_003 | metagenome-assembled genome bin DGYMR06203
GCCCAAAACAAAAAATTGGCCCGATTGGGCAGAAGTTCTACTTTTTGTTCGTCTTGCAGAAAGTTTACAGACAAGTTACAGAAAATTTTGGTTTGTACGAAATTTGCTGTGATTTTTTGTCGAAGTGTGTTACAATATCCATATAGGGGTGGTCTGCTCAGAACAGGGAGCGGCCGCCCGCTGTGTGGATTGTCGAACGAAGATTGGCGAATGAACGGAGGAGTGTTACACTACATGGTACACGCGAACAATGCGAGAGATGTATTTGGCAAAGAAACCAGTGTGGCAGAGCTGGGCCTGATCGTGGCTCCCGGCGCGGTGGAGCAGGGCGCCCTGATCGACGCGCACCTCACCAGATGGGCCAAAGAAGCCGGCCATACCGAGGACACCTTTATCATCCCCAGCGAATGCCCCCGCTTTTCGTCCGGTGACGGCAAGGGTATGATCAAGCAGACCGTGCGCGGCGATGACCTGTATATCATCACCGACATGGGCAACTACAACTGTACCTACAAGATGTTCGGACACGAGAACTACATGTCGCCCGACGACCATTTCCAGGATCTCAAGCGTCTGATCCAGGCCGCCAGCGGCAAGGCCCACCGCATCAACGTCATCATGCCCATGCTGTACGGCAGCCGCCAGCACCGCCGCAGCTACCGCGAGAGCCTCGACTGTGCCTTCGCGCTGCAGGAGCTGCAGAACATGGGCGTGAGCAACATCATCACCTTCGACGCGCACGATCCCCGTGTGCAGAACGCTGTGCCCATCATGGGCTTCGACAACGCCATGCCCACCTACCAGGTGCTGAAGGCGCTGCTGAAGGCCTACCCCGACCTCCAGCCCGACCGCGACAACTTCATGGTCATCAGCCCGGACGAGGGCGCCATGAACCGCAACATGTACTACGCCAGCGTGCTGGGCGTGAACCTGGGCATGTTCTACAAGCGCCGCGACTACAGCCGCATCGTGAACGGCCGCAACCCCATCGTCGCCCACGAGTATCTGGGCGAGAGCGTGAAGGGCAAGGACGTCTTTATTGCGGACGACATCATCTCCTCCGGCGAGAGCATGCTGGACATCGGCTATGAGCTGAAGGAGCGCGGCGCAAACCGCATCTTCGCCTACGCCACCTACACCATCTTCACCAACGGCCTGGAGTCCTTCGACAAGGCGGTGGAGCAGGGCATCATCACCGGCGTGCTGGGCACCAACCTGACCTATCGCACCCCCGAGCTGCTGAGTCGTCCCTGGTTCCACGAGGTGGATGTGTCCAAGTACATCGCCTACTTCATCGTGGCCCTGAACCACGACATTTCGGTCAGCTCCATCCTCGATCCCCATGCGAAGATCGAGCAGCTGCTGGCCCGCCATCGCAAGGGCTGAGAAAGCGCCGGCACCCCAACGAGTGGGGCGGCCGTTGGCAGCAAAAATCATGCAGCAAGCCAAAAAGGGCTTGCCGCCTGTGAATTTGCAGGCGGCGGGCCCTTTTGCTTTTGTTTGCTGCCGATGGCGTGGCAGAAGAGACGCGGTTTGCAGGAAAAACGGTGGTTTGTGCGGGAGGGGAAGCTCTCCCCTCATCCGTCGCCTGCGGCGACAGCTTCCCCCCCAGGGGGGAAGCCTTTGGGGGAGCCGCCCGGTGCTGTAGCCCCGTTCTTTCCCTCTTCCCTCCAAAAAAGGGGTGGAAAAAGGAAGAGGGAAGAGGGAAAAAGGAAAAATCCCGAACGCATTTCGCGTTCGGGATTTTTGGTGGGCCAGGCAGGACTTGAACCCGCGACCAATCGGTTATGAGCCGACAGCTCTGACCAGCTGAGCTACTGGCCCGAAAAAAGCGCCGCCCAAAATGGGGGCACCCTTTTATTATATCAGATACCTTCGCAAAAGGAAAGCCCTTTTTGCCCTCAGGCCGTGCGCTCGGCCGAGAGCTTGCGGCAGATGAAGGCGTCCAGCAGCTCCACCCCGAACACCGGTTCCGGATTGCCGAAGGCCTCCCGGATGAAGTTCAGGCTGATGACCGTCCGGCTGCCGCCGTCGATGCGCATCTGGTACAGCGTGTCCATCGGCTGGCTGGTGGCGCGGTGCATCGTGAAGTGCAAAAGGAAGCTGCCGTCCGTCTGGCGGGTGAAGTCGTAGACGAAGATGTCGTCGTCCGTCTGGCAGCGCATCGCGTCCATGCACAGGTCGAAGGGCAGGTCGGTGCGGTATTCGGCACAGATGGCCCTGCCCACGCGGCGGCGCTGGTCCTGCTTTTGGACGATGAGATAGGTGAATACAACAACGGCCGCCACAACAAGCAGCGCGATCAGGATCTGCATGGTGTTCCTCCCTTGGGTCTGGATGCCATTATCTTACCACATCCCCGCGCCGCAGGCAAGGGGGCGTCAGACCGTTGCCGGCTCGGCGGCCGGTCCGGCGTCTGCCAGGCGCTCGCGCGCCACCGCCAGCATCAGCTTGATGCGGTTCTCCTGGTTCACGCGGGTGGCGCTGGGGTCGTAGTCGATGGGGGTGATGTTGGCTTTGGGGTACATCGCGCGCAGCTTGTTCACCATGCCCTTGCCGCAGATGTGGTTGGGCAGGCAGCCGAACGGCTGGGCGCAGACGATGTTCTCGTAGCCGGTGGTGATCAGCTCGGCCATCTCGGCGGTGAGCAGCCAGCCCTCGCCCATCTTGTTGCCGTAGCTGATGAGGCCCTCGGCCAGCTTTTTCATGTCCAGGAACGCGGTGGGCGCATGCAGGCCGTGGCGGCGGATGGCGTCGCCCATTTTGCGCTCCAGACGGTCGATGTAGCGGAGGAGCGCGTCGGCCCCGAAGGCGGTCAGGCCGCTGCCGCCGTACAGGCGGATGGTCTCGGAGGTGTTGGCGATGCAGTACTGCACAAAGCCCAGAAGGCCCGGCAGGTTCACCTCGCACCCCTCGCTCGCCAGGAACTCCTCCAGATGGTTGTTTCCCAGCGGGGAGTACTTCACATAGATCTCTCCCACGACGCCCACCTTCACGCGGGGGACGCGGTGCAGCTCCAGCGCCGCGAAGTCGGCCGCGATGGCGTCGAAGTTGGCGAACAGCTCCTTCTCGGCAGTGCCCTTGCCGACATGGAAGCGGGCGTTCAGCTTCTCCACCCACTGCTGGGTCAGCGCCTCGGCCGCGCCGGGAACGGCGGTGTAGGGGGCGGTCTGGTTGCGCAGGCTCATCAGCATGTCGCCGTACAGCACCGCGGCCAGCAGCTTGCGCAGCAGGGGCAGCGTCACCGAAAAGCCGCTGTCCTTTTCCAGGCCGCTGAAGTTCAGGCTGGCCACCGGTATATGGCCCAGCCCCGCCTTCTCCAGCGCCTTGCGCAGCAGGTGGATGTAGTTGGAGGCACGGCAGCCGCCGCCCGTCTGGGTGATGATGAGGGCGGTGCGGTCGAGGTCGTACCGGCCGCTCTTCAGCGCCGTGATGAACTGCCCGATCACCAGCAGCGCCGGGTAGCAGGTGTCGTTGTGGACGTATTTCAGGCCCTCCTCGGCGATGCCGGGGCCGTCGTCCTGCAGCACCTCGATGTCGTAGCCCTCGTCCCGCAGGATGCTCTGCAAGATCTCAAAGTGCAGCGGCGCCATGTTGGGCACCAGCAGCTTGTGGGTGGACTTCATCTCTTTGGTGAAGCGGGGGAAATCAAAATTGCGCTCGCTCATTTCTGCGCCTCCTTTCGGGCCTCGATGGCGGCGAACAGGCTGCGCAGCCGGATGTTCACCGCGCCGAGGTTGGTGATCTCGTCGATCTTGATCTGGGTGTACAGGCGTCCCTCGCTGTGGAGGATCTCGCGGGTCTCGTCGGTGGTGATGGCGTCCACGCCGCAGCCGAAGCTCACCAGCTGCACCAGCTCCATGTCGGGCTGGCTGCACACATACTTCGCCGCCGCGTAGAGGCGGGAATGGTAGGTCCACTGGTTCAGCACGCGGGTGGGGAATTTCTCCTCCAGCCAGCTGACGCTGTCCTCGGTGACCACCGCCGCGCCGCAGCTGCACACCAGGCGGTCGATGCCGTGGTTCACCTCGGGGTCCACATGGTAGGGGCGTCCCGCCAGCACCACGATGGGGCGTTTCTCCTCGCGGGCGCGGGCGATGATGCGGCCGCCCTCGGCGCGGATGTCGGCCATGTGGCGCTCGTATTCCGCATACGCGGCGTCCGACGCGGCCTTCACTTCGGCGGCGGTGATGCCGGAGAAGTATTTGGCCAGGATGGCGGGCATCTTCTTCTCGAAGTCTTTGCGGCGATGGATGCCGATGTAATCGTAGATGAAGGGGATGCCGGTCAGCTCGCGGCAGTTGGCCTCGACCACCTCGGGGTAGTAGGCCACCACCGGGCAGTTGTAGTGGTTGTCGCCCAGGCCTTCGTCCAGGTTGTAGGTCAGGCAGGGGTAGAACACCGCGTCCACCCCCATGCCGGACAGCGCCCGGATGTGGCCGTGCACGAGTTTCGCCGGGAAGCAGACGGTGTCGCTGGGGATGGTGGCCTGGCCGGACAGGTACAGCTGGCGGTTGGACACCGGGCTGGTGACCACCTCGAAGCCCAGGCGGGTGAAGAAGGTGTGCCAGAAGGGCAGCAGTTCGTACATGTTCAGCGCCAGCGGGATGCCGATCTTTCCGCGGGGGCCGGGGATGGGCCTGTAGGCCAGCAGGCTTTTGAGCTTGTAGGCGTAGAGGTCGCGCTGGACGTCGGAATCCTGGTGGGTCACCGGCTTTTCGCACCGGTTGCCGCTGATGTATTTCTTGCCGCCCGCGAAGGTGTTCACGGTGAGCTGGCAGTGGTTCCCGCAGCCGCCGCAGACGATGCTCTTCACCTCGTGGGTGAAGCCGCGCAGCGCTTCGGCGCTCAGCACCTGGCTGCGCGCGCCGGGGGCCGCGTGGGCCTTGCCGTACAGCGCCGCGCCGAACGCGCCCATCAGGCCGGCGATGTCGGGGCGGATCACCTGCACGCCCATCTCCTGCTCGAAGGCGCGCAGCACCGCCTCGTTGTAGAAGGTGCCGCCCTGCACCACGATGCGGCGTCCCAGCTCCTCGGGGCGGGAGGCGCGGATCACCTTATACAGCGCGTTCTTCACCACGCTGATGGACAGGCCGGCCGAGATGTTCTCGATCGACGCGCCGTCCTTCTGGGCCTGCTTGACGCTGGAGTTCATGAACACGGTGCACCGGCTGCCCAGGTCCACCGGATGGTCGGCAAAGAGGGCCAGTTTGGCGAATTCCGGCACCGTGTAGCCCAGCGCCTCGGCGAAGGTCTGCAAAAAGCTGCCGCAGCCGGAGGAGCAGGCCTCGTTCAGGAAGATATCGCTGATGGCCCCGTTCTCGATCTTGAAGCACTTCATGTCCTGGCCGCCGATGTCGATGACGAAATCCACGTCGGGCAGGAAGTGCCGCGCGGCGGTGAAGTGTGCCACCGTCTCCACGATGCTGAAATCGGCCTCGAAGGCGCTCTTCACCAGCGCCTCGCCGTAGCCGGTGGTGGTGACGCTGGCGATGCACAGGCCGGGGTGCCGGCTGTAGAGGTCCTGCAAAAGCTGCCGCACCAGCGGGATGGGGTTGCCGGAGTTCGGCTGGTAGCTGGTGAAGAGCAGGTTGCCGCTGCCGTCGATGACCGCCATTTTCAGGGTGGTGCTGCCGGCGTCGATGCCGATGTGCACCGGGCCCACATCCTCGCCGAAGGCCAGGCGGGGGACGCAGGCTTTCAGGTGGCGGGCGTGGAACTCCTCATACTCCTGCGCGTTCGCGAACAGCGGCGGCTGGCTGGCATAGCTGCCCTCGCCGGCCGTCTCGCGGATGCGCGCGGCCACGACGGCGGGATCGAAGGCGGCGTCGGCGTAGAAGGCCGCGCCCATCGCCACATACAAAAGGCTGTTTTCCGGGCAGGTGCCGGTGAGGTCCAGCGCTTTGTCGAACGCCACCCGCAGCTGCGAGAAGAAGGTGAGCGGCCCGCCCAGATAGAGCACGTTGCCGTCGATGGGGCGGCCCTGCGCCAGGCCGGCGATGGTCTGGTTGGCCACCGCGGCCAGGATGCTGGCGGCGATGTCCGGGATGCGCGCGCCCTGGTTCAGCAGCGGCTGCACGTCGGTTTTGGCGAACACGCCGCACCGGCTGGCGATGGTGTAGGTCTTTTCGGCCTTTTTGGCCTCCTCGTCCAGCTCGGTGGGGGTCAGGTGCAGCAGGGTGGCCATCTGGTCGATGAAAGCGCCGGTGCCGCCGGCACAGCTGCCGTTCATGCGCACCTCGGTGCCATTGGTCAGAAAGAGGATCTTGGCATCCTCGCCGCCCAGCTCGATGATGGCGTCGGTGGCAGGCGCCAGGCGCTGGGCCGCCACACGGGTGGCGAACACCTCCTGCACGAACGGCACGCCGCACCGCTGTGCAAGGCCCATGCCGGCCGAGCCCGAGATGGCCAGCTGTGCGTCGGCGATGCCGTTTTCCGCCAGCTGCTCCAGCAGCTGGGCGGCTTTTTCGGTGATGTGACTGTAGTGACGCTCGTAGCTGGAATGCACCAGCTGGCCGTTGTCGTCCAGCACGGCGCATTTGATGGTGGTGGAACCGATGTCAAGGCCGATCCTCAAGCAAAAAACCCCTTTCCGCCTTACTTATTTCATATAGTAGAATAGGATTGTACAACAAAATAGCCCGTCTTTCGATGGGTCATATTCATTTTAGCCATTTTTCGCCCTTGATTTCAAGAGCAAACAGCGACAAAAAATCCCCGGTTTCCCTTTGCAAAACCGTGAAAACAGGACAAAACGTTGCATAATTCGCTGGAAATAAAAAGGAAATTTGCCCATTTGCACAAGTCTTGTTTGGAAGCGAACAAGTTTTTGGCGCCGTGCGGCGCGTTGACAGCGCGGGGCGGGATATGGTATGCTGATACTGTATCGGCCGGTCAGGAAGACCGGCGGGCGGCGCACAGCGCCCCGCACAGAACCATGCGCACAACCGGCTCGCGCGCAGAGGGGCCAGGCAGGCCCCGCCTTGTTCCGGAGCAGCAGCTCCCGGCCATCGGGCAGACACGCAGCGGCCAGGCAGACGGAAGGAGTTCCGCCCTGTCTGGCCGCTTTTTTGCGGCCGTGCCATGAAAAACGAAAGGATGAGACGATGAAATACCGCAAACGCCTCCTGTCCGTGCTGCTGGCGCTGGCGCTGCTGGCGGGCTGTGCGGCCCCGGCGTCCCAGACGGGCAGCCTGCTGCCCGGCCAGGTGCAGACGCTGCGTCTGGCGGGCGGCACCGACTGGGGCGCGCCCAACCCCTTTCTGCACCAGTCCCGCGGGCCGGGCCAGGCCAGGATGCGGCTGGTGTACGGCAGCCTGCTCGAAAAGGACGAGACGGGCGACGTGGGCTGGCTGGCCGAGAGCTGGCGGCAAAGCGGCAGCGAGTACACCTTCACCCTGCGCGCGGGCGCAAAGTTCCAGGACGGCACGCCGCTCACCGCCGCCGACGTGGCCTTCACCATCGACTACTACCGCGCCCATCCGCCGGTGTCGGCCAGCCTGGGGGCGGGGGACGCCTTCCTGGTGGAGAGCTGTGCGGTGCAGGACGAGCGCACCATCACCATCACCGCCGCCCGCACCGACGCCGACACCCTGTCGGCGCTGGGCAGCTTTGTGATCCTGCCCAGGCACATCTGGGAACAGGTGGACGACCCCTACACCTACACCGGCGAGGGCTATCTGGTGGGCAGCGGCGCGTATGCCTGCACCGGCTACGACGCGGCCACCGGCAGCTATGAGTTCACCGCCCAAAACGATTTCTGCGCGGGCACCCCGGCGGCCCAGCGGGTGCTGTTCGTGCCGGTGAGCGATCCGCTGCTGGCCTTTGAGAGGGGCGAGATCGACATCACCGACATGCCCGCCGACCTGGCCGGACGCTACCGGGACGACCCGTCGATCGGGCTGGTGGAAAAGAGCGACGACATGGGCACAAAGCTGCTGGTGAACTTTGAAAAATGCCCGCAGCTGCTGGACAAATCGCTGCGTGAGGCGCTGTATTGGGCGCTGGACCGGCAGGCGGTGGTGGACAAGGTATTCCGCGGCGCGGGCAGCGTGGGCAGCGCGGGGGATGTGCCGCCCTCCAGCCCCTACTACGCGCCCGGCTGCGTGCAGTATCCCTACCGACCCGGCAAGGCGAAGGCATTGCTGGAACCGCTGGGCCTGAACCTGACGATGCTGTGCGCCGATTCCGGCGACGATCTGGCCATCGCCGAGCTGCTGGCGAACGATCTGCAGGCGGCGGGCGTGGCGGTGACGGTGCAGGCGTATGACTCCGCCACTCGCGACCAGATGGTGAATGCGGGCGATTACGAGCTGACGCTGGTGTCGAACGGCGGATGGGGGAACAATCCGCCCGATTATCTGCGCACCGTTTTCTCCGACACCGCCAAAAACAAGGGCGGCAACCCCCACAACATGGGGCCGATCGGATACGAAAACGCGGCCATCACCGCGCTGGCCGACGCACAAAAGGCGGAACCCGACCCGGACAGGCGCAAGGAGCTGCTGGCCGAGCTGCAGGTGGAGATCAGCCGGGAGATCCCGCTGGTGGTGGTGGCCACCAGGTCATCCTATTCGATGTACCGCAAGGATGTGTACGACGGATGGATGAAGACCTATGCCTATCAGCAGGCCGAGCAGAACCGGCTGTCGTATATGCTGCGGTGAGCAGAGCGGATGCCTGCACAGCGGCCGGGGGAAGCGGGTGCGGTCCGCCGGACTTCCCCTCATCAGTCACGCTTCGCGTGACAGCTTCCCCCCCAGGGGGAAGCCTTTGGCATGGAATGAAAGGGGGAAAACCGATGAAGCGCAGAGCGCTGCTGTTTGCGGCCACGCTGGTGGCGCTGTACCTGTTCAACTTTTTCCTTCCCCGCCTGATGCCCGGCGACCCGCTGCAGTATTCCAGCGCGGTGGGCGGCGAGGAGATGGACGCCGCCTACACCGCCGAGCAGCTGGAGCAGCTGCGGGAATGGTACGGGCTGGACAAACCGCTGGCACAGCAGTTTCGGGACACAGTGTCCCGAAACCTGCGCGGGGACTGGGGCTACAGCATCCACTACCACATGCCGGTGGCCGAGGTGCTGGCCCAGCGCCTGCCCTGGACGGCGGGTCTGATGGCGGTGAGCCTGGCGGCCAGCCTCGCCGCCGGGGTGGCGCTGGCGCTGTGGTGCGTGCGCAGCGAGAGGGCCGACCGGGTGCTGTCCGCGGCGGCGTCGCTGCTGTGTGAGACGCCGCCGTATCTCATCGGTCTTTTGCTTCTGTTCTGCGTGGCCGCCCCCAGCGGATGGCTGCCGCTGGGCGGGGGAGAGACCGCCTTTGCCGTCTATACCGGTCCGGTGCAGCGGCTGGCAGACCTCGCGCTGCACGCGCTGCTGCCGACGGTGTCGCTGTGGCTGGTGATGACGCCGGGCTTTTTCTTCACCGCCCGCGCCAGTTGTCTGGCGGTGGCCTCCCGGCCGTATCTCACCGGCGCGCGCGCCAAGGGGCTGGCCGAGGGGCGCATCCGGCGGGTGTACCTGCTGCGCAACGCCGCGCCCCCCATCATTGCCCGCGCCTTTCTCGGTCTGGGGCAGGCGCTGGGCGGCGCGATGCTGGTGGAGAACGTCTTTGGCTATCCGGGGGTGGGCACCGTGATGCGCGAGGCGGTGCGCTACCGCGATTACCCGATGCTGCAAGGGGTGTTCGGGCTGTCGGCGCTGCTGATGGTGTGCAGCCTTGCGGCGGGCGACTGGATCAACCGGAAAAGGGGGGCGGCATGATGCGCAGAAACTGGCCGGCCTTTGTGCTGGGCGGCATGCTAGCGGCGCTGGCGGTGTTTTTCGCGCTGGGGCTGTGGGCCAATCCCCACCCGGCCGACCTGCCCAGCGGCGATTCCCTCCAGCCGCCCGGCGCGGGGCATCTGCTGGGCACCGACAATCTGGGGGTGGACATCTACGCCCAGCTGTCCGGCGGCTTTTTCTCCAGCATGGCGCTGGGGCTTGTCTGCGCGGCGGGGGCCTTTGTGCTGGGAACGGCGGCGGGCATGGCGGCGGCGCTGGCTCCCGGCGGGGCGGCCGCGGCGGTGGATCTCGTCATCCACCTGTTTCTCGCCATGCCGCAGCTGCCGGTGCTGGTGGTGCTGGGGGCCTTTTTCGGCCAGAGCCGCGCGGCGCTGGCGCTCATCATCACCCTGTTCAGCTGGGCGCCCATCGCCAAGCAGGTGCGGGCGGCGGCCGCCGCGGTGCGGGGGCGGATGTATGTGCGGCTGGCGGCGCGGTACGGCGGCGGGCTGTGGTATATCCTGCGCGCCCACATCCTGCCGGAGGTGCTGGGCCTTGCGGCGGTGAACGGGCTGGGCGTCTGCGGGCGGGCGATCTTGCAGGAATCGTCGCTGGCCTATCTGGGCCTGGGCGACCCGCTGGCCCGCTCGTGGGGGCTGATGATCAGCAAAGCCAGCCGCTTTTCGGGCATTTATTTCACAGATTACTGGCTGTGGTGGCTGCTGCCGCCGGTGCTGGCGCTGCTGTGCACACTGCTGTGCGTGCGGCTGCTGGCCCGCTGGCTGGAACGGCGGCTGCCCGGCCGTGCAACGGGAGGAAAACAGGATGGCGCTGCTTGAAGCAAAGGGACTGCGGGTGGAATACCCCGGCTTTGTGCTGGGCCCGCTGGACCTGGCGGTACAGCCGGGCGAGCGGGTGGCGGTGCTGGGGGAATCCGGCAGCGGCAAAACCACCCTGCTGCGGGCGCTGGCAAGGCTGGACGCCCCCCGCGCCACCGTGTCGGGGCAGATCTTGCTGGCCGGGCAGGACATCGGGGCGATGCGGGAAACGCAGCTGCGGGCGCTGCGGATGGAGCAGTTTGCCCTCTGCTTTCAGAACGCCGCCCAGTGGATGAACCCGTCCGCCACCGTCTATGCCCAGCTGTGCGAGGTGCTGGCGCGGCGGTATCCCCGCGCCGCGTGGCCCGCCCGGGCCAGGGCCTTGCTGGAGGAGGCGGGCCTGCCGGACGGGACGCTGGACAAAACGCCGGGGCAATTGTCGGGCGGGATGGCCCAGAAGTGCATGCTGGCGATGGCGGCCGCCCTGCGCCCGCCGCTCTTGCTGCTGGACGAGCCCACCAGCGCGCTGGACGAGGACGCGCGGGAGGATTTTCTGCGCTTTGTGGACAAACTGCATGCGCAGGGCATCGCCACCGTCACCGTCACCCACGACGTCACGGTGGCCCGGCGGGCGGCCGACCGCACGCTGGTGCTGTACGGCGGGCAGCTGGTGGAGGAGGGCGGCACACAGCAGCTGCTCGAATCTCCCCGCCACCCCTACACCCGCGGCCTGCTGGCCTCCTTCCCTGAGCTGTATCCACTGCGGGACCTGTGGGGCATCCGCCCGGCAAAGGAACCGGAGGGGAAGGGGTGCGTTTTCTGTGCCCGCTGCACCCAGAGCGTCCCCGCCTGCGCCGAGAGGCAGCCGCCGCTTGTGAAAATGCAGGACGGGCGAAAGCTGGCCTGCCACCGGGGCGGCGTGGTCTGCCGGATGCGGCTGCGGGGGATACACAAGGCGCTGGGCGGGCAGCCGGTGCTGCGAGATGCGGCGCTGGAGCTGTACGCGGGCGAAACGGTGGCCCTCACCGGACCGGCCGGCAGCGGCAAGAGCACCCTGTGTGCGGTGGCGGCGGGATTCCTCGCGCCCGACGCCGGGACGATAGAGTTTGAAGGGGAGAGCGGCCGGATGGATCGCCCCGGCGGGATGCAGCTGGTGGCGCAGGACAGCGCCGCCGCCGTGAACCCACACTTTACGGTGCTGCGGGCGGCGGCCGAGCCGGGACTGCTGGCCGGTCTGTACCACGGCGAACAGGAGGCGCGGGAGGCTGTCTGCCGGGCGCTGGAGATGGTGGGCCTTCCCGCCGGCGAGGCGTTTTTGCAGCGGCGCGCGGGGGAGCTTTCGGGCGGGCAATTGCAGCGGCTGGCGCTGGCGCGCGCGCTGACCATGCAGCCGTCGGTCCTGATCGCCGACGAGCCCACCGCTATGCTGGACGCCTCCAGCCGGGCCAATGTGCTGCGGATGCTGAAAGGGGTGCAGAACGCCGCCGGCTGTGCGATGCTGGTGGTGACCCACGACCGCGCCGCCGCCGAAAAGATCGCCGACCGGGTGCTGGCGATGCAGAACGGCGCGCCCGTCTGACAAAAAGGGAAACGGCCCTCCTGCCAGTGCGGCGGGAGGGTCGTTTCCGTGCAGAGATAAGGATATGGATCAGCTCAAAGGAACCGGCCGACGTTTGGAGCGGGCAAATGGCGGGGCATTCCGCCGGGCTCGCTCCGAAGAAATGGGCTTCTGTGATGCGGCCTTTCTCCGTCGGCTTTCTTGTATAGGATACAATACCGGATGTAAAATCCAATAGCCTGCCGTTGTAAAATAAAGGTAAAAAATCCGCCGCCCCGCAAGAGCGGGACGGCGGCAGACGACCGGGAAAGCCGGGAAGATTGTGCAAAGGGGAAGGATTACGATACCCTCCAGCGGTCGTTTATTCCCCCTGCGCCCGCGTGCTGGCGGTGCGGATGGCCTCACACAGCGCGGCGGGCGTCACCGCGAAGGGCATGTTTTTCATCGGGCCGGAGGCGTCGCACGCCTTTTCCGCCACCAGCTCCAGCATCTCGGGGCCCAGCTGCCCGCATCCGATGTCGGCCAGCGTGCAGGGCAGCCCGGCCATCCGGCAGAACCGCAGCACATGGGCGAATTCCTCGTCGTCCTGTTCCAGCGTCAGCTGCACCAGCAGGCCGAAGGCCACCAACTCGCCGTGCATCACGCCGGGACACAGCCCCACCCCGGAAAAGGCGTTGTTCACCGCGTGGGCGGCGGCCAGACCGCCGTTCTCAAAGCCCACCCCGCTGAGGTAGAGGTTCACCTCGATCACCTGCTCCACCGCGCCGGTGCGGCGGCCTGCCTTTGCATCGGCCAGCGCCGTCTCGCCCATCGCAAACAGGATGTCCCGGCATCCCCGCGCCATTGCCAGCGCCGCCGCGCCCGCCACGCCGCCGCTGGAACACACCGCCCGGCTGCGCGCGCAGGCGCGGGCTTCGTACCAGGTGGCCAGTGCGTCGCCCATGCCCGCCGCCAGCAGGCGCGGCGGTGCGGCGGCGATCACCTCGCTGTCGGCCAGCACCAGCTGGGGGTTCTGCGTCAGCGGAAGATAGCGGTCCAGACGTCCGTCTGCGGTGTATAACACCGCCAGCGCGCTGCAGGGCGCGTCGGACGAGGCCGCTGTGGGCGCCACCGCCACCGGCACCTGCTGAAAATGCGCCACCGCCTTGGCGGTGTCCAGCACCTTGCCGCCGCCGATGCCCACCACCATCGTGCAGCAGGCGCGCAGCATCGCGCCGCGCAGCCGGCTGATCTCGGCGTTGCAGCACTCGCCGCCGAACTCTGCCAGCTCCATCTTCATCCCTTCCCGCGCAAACCCGGCCTTCAGCGCCGCGGCGCGGGGCATGATGTGCGGCGCGGCGATCACCAGCACGCTGCCGCCCGGGCAGAACGGACGGCACCACCGCCCCAGGTCGTTCAGCAGGCCGGGCTGCTGGACATAGCGGGAGGGCGCCGCCAGCACAACGGGATATTCGCTCATCGAAACAACACTCCTTTGCAAAGAAAACCGGCCTGCCGCAAACGGGCAGGCCGCGGGTTCCAAACAGCACGCGCGCGCCGGTCAGGGCGCGCCCGCGATGGCGCGCACCACCTCGGCCGCCAGCATCAGCCCCGCGCAGCCCGGCACAAAGGCCATACTGCCGGGCGTGCTCCGTTTGGGCTGGCCGGGCCGCATATCGGCGCCGGTCTGGGGCAGAGAGGCGCCCGCGTGGCGGATGGGCGGCTCGGTGGAATACACCACCTTCACCGGCCCGATGCCGCGGGCGCGGCACTCCCGCCGCATCACCCGCGCCAGCGGGCAGCCCTCGGTCTTGTCCAGCGTGGTGACGCACAGCTTTTCCGGGTGCAGCTTATTGCCGGTGCCCATGCAGCTGATGGCCGGCACCCCCGCCGCCTGTGCGCGGGCGAGGATCTCCAGCTTTCCGCTCACCGTGTCGATGGCGTCGATCACATAATCGCAGCCGGACAGGTCCAGCCGGTCCGCCGTTTCGGGGGTGTAGAACAGCCGCACCGCCTGCACCCGGCAGCCGGGGGCGATGTCCGCGATGCGGGCGGCGGCCACCTCCGCCTTGGGGCGGCCAATGGTGCTGTGCAGCGCCACCAGCTGGCGGTTCAGGTTGCTCTCGGCCACCACGTCGTCGTCCACCAGCACAAGACTGCCCACGCCGCTGCGCGCCAGCGCCTCGGCGGCATAGCTGCCCACCCCGCCCAGACCAAACACCGCCACCGTTGCGGCGGCCAGGCGCTGCATCCCGTCCTCGCCCAGCAGCAGGGCGCTGCGCTCGTACCAGCTCATCGGACGAAGGTGGCCTTCAGGGCCGTGCTCCAGTTCTCGCCCGGCTCCAGCGCGGCGGCGCAGGGCTTGTCCTCCCAGCGTCCGGTGGCGTCCACACGGTCGGGCAGGGAATGCCACGGCTCCACGCAGACGAATTTCAGCTGCTCGGTGGGGGCGCTCCACAGCAGCACGTAGGGGAAGCCCTCGATGTCCAGCTCCACGCGGCGGCCGCTCCCGCGCTCGGCCACCGACAGCGTTTTGGCGGACAGCCGGGTCAGGCAGATGGAGTCGTTGGCGAACATATCGTCCGACATCGGCAGCACGGCGCTGTTTTCCATCAGCAGATGGGTGCCGTCGCACAGGCCGTCCGGCGTGTCCTGCACCACCGGGGTCTGGGGGCAGTCGAAGACGATATCGTAATCGGCGGCGCGGTGGTCGGCGTCGAAGGGGCAGACGAAGCCCGGGTGATACCCAAAGCCGAACCGCAGCGTCTCACTGCCGGGATTCTGCACCTCGGTGTGGTGCACCAGCGAAGCGCCCTCCAGACGGTAGGTGGTGCGCAGGACGAACTCGTAGGGCCAGCGCGCCAGCGTCTCCTCGCTGGAACGCAGCTCCAGGGTCAGGCAGTCGGCCTTTTTGTCTGCCAGGGTGTGCTCCAGGTCGCGGGCGAAGCCGTGCGCGCCCGCCTTGTATTCCCGCCCCTTGGCGGTGAAAGCGCCCCCTTTGATGCGGCCGGTGTAGGGGAACAGCTGCGGCGCGTGGCGGCCCCACACGGCGGGGTCGGCCTGCCACAGCAGCTGGCTGCCGTCGGCTTTCCAGACCAGGCTCACCGCCTCGGCGCCGCGGCTGTCCACGGTCAGGACCAAAAATTCATTTTCAATGGTATACTGCATCGTTTTGCCTCCTTACGTTTCGGATCGGTGCGGATGCTCTCAGTATAATACAAAAGCGCCCGCTTGCCAATACCAATCCCGCCGCACCATCGGGCCGGGCCGCGAATATGCTGGCCTTGAAGCCAGCCGGCTTTTTACCAAACCAAAAGGAGGAATGGATATGGCATTGACCCAGACATCCCGTCCCCGCGCGGCCGGGCAGGGAACCCTGCGCATCTCCAGCTTTGCCGCGCGCCAGGCCGGTCCGGTGGCGGGGGCGGTGGTGCATGTCACCGGCAGCGGCGTGGACGTCACCCGCACCACCGACGATGAAGGACTTACAACCGATATCAGCATCCCCGCCCCGGCGGCGGCCTACTCGCTGGACGAGAACAACACCGATGTGCAGCCCTACGCAACGGTGGACCTGACGGCACAGGCAGTTGGGTATTCCCCCATCTCGATCAGAGGGGTGCAGATCTTCGACGGCCAGGTGAGCCTGGCCACCCTGAAATTCGTCCCGCTCGACCCCAATGGCCCCATGCCGGTCTCGTTTGACGAGACAGTGGTGCCGGCGCACCATCTGTTCGCGCCCGGCGGTGCGAGCGGCCCGCAGCCCATCGGCGCCTGTGTGCCGCGCGTGCTGGAGTTCCCCATCATCCCCGACAAGATCACCGTGCATCTGGGACGCCCCACTTCCAGCGCCCAAAACGTGACCGTCAGCTTCCGCGACTACATCGCCAACGTGGCTTCCAGCGAGGTGTATCCCACCTGGGGGGAAGAGACGACGCACGCAGATGGGCAGGCGAATTGGGCGAAAGAACGGAAATTGCGGGCTTGGGATGTTCCGAAGGAGAGGGGAAGGCGAAGAGGAACGGGGAGGGCTTCGACCTCATCCGCCGCCGTCGGCGGCACCTTCCCCTGCCAGGGGAAGGCATGTCCGGAGGGCGGGGCGGCCGGTCAGAACCGCCAGTCGATCTCGATTCGGCGGGTGCCGGCAGCTTTGTCGGGCGGGAACACCGTCACATGGTCCACCAGCAGACACACCAGCTGGCGGTCCAGCCGCGGGACCTCCAAAAGTCCCCGCAGATACTGCTCCAGCTGGCGGCGCCGGGTCTCGCCGGTCGATTCGTCCAGCTCTTCCTCCAGCGCGGCGCAGCGCTTTTCCAGCTGCCCGGCCTGCTGCAGAAATGCCTCGTTCAGCTGGCTGAACTGCTCGGGCGGGACAAGCCCCTCCGTTTTGTCCAGATACAGCTGCTGGATGGCGCGGCGGCGGCGTTCCAGCTCCGACCGCAGGCGGCGCAGCTCCTCCTGCCTTGTCTGCCGTTTTTTCTCCGCCTCGGCACACAGCAGGATGTGGTCCAGCGACGCGGGATCGAAATAGGCGCGCACATAGCTGCGCAGACGTTCCAGCACCAGCTCTTCCAGCTGGGCGGTGGGCATGTACGGCTGGCCGGTGCAGCGGCGACGGTCCCGCTGGGACATCCGGCAGCGGAAATACCGCACCGGACCGTCCCGCCCTTTGGCGGTGCAGCCGGACGAGCTCTGCTCCATCATCGCGCCGCAGATGCCGCACTGCACCTTCGCCGCCAGCGGATGTATCTGTCCCGGTCCGCTGCTGCGCGCGCGGCGGCGAAGCATCTGCTGTACCTGGTCGAAGGTGTCCCGGTCGATCACCGGCTCGTGGGTGTTTGGCACCACGATCCACTCCTCCCGCGGCAGCCACACCGTCTTTTTGGATTTGTAGCTCACCTTGCGGTGACGCCCCTGCTCCAAGTCGCCGGCATAGGTGCGGGTGGTCAGGATGCGGTAGACGGTGGCCTTGCCCCATACATCGCTGTTCGGGTGGGGCGGACCGGGACAGTGCTGTCCGTTCTGCTGCTTGTACAGGGAAGGGGAGGGGATATTCTCTTCATTTAAGATCTGCGCGATGCGGCTGCTGCCGCACCCCTCCAGACACAGCGAGAAGATCCGCTGCACCACCGCCGCGGCGGGGGGGTCCACCACAATGCGGTTGTGGTCGGCTGGGTCCTTGCAGTAGCCGTAGAGCGGCGCCGAAGCGATGTATTTTCCCTCCCGGCGCTTGTGGTCCAGCACTGACCGCACATTGCCCGACAGGTCCTCCAGATACCATTCGTTGACAAGGCCGTTGATCTGACGGCTTTTTTTGCCTGCGGCGTCGGCGGTATCCACGTGATCCACCACCGCGATGAACCGAATCCCCCACTCGACAAATTTGCCGTGCAGGTATTTTTCCACCAGCTCCATGTCGCGGGTGAAGCGCGACTGCGTTTTTGCCAGAATCACCTCAAACCGCCGATGGCTGGCTGCCTCGATCATCCGGGCAAAATCCGGGCGGTCGCGGTCGATGCCCGAGTAGTCCTCGTCGCAGTAGATGCCGTAGATCTCGTATCCGTGGTCCACCGCGTACTGGATCAGCATGGATTTCTGGTTCTGGATGCTCTCGGATTCCTGTGCGCTGCCCTCCAGGTTCTCGTCCTCTTTGCTCAGGCGGCAGTAGATCGCGGCTTTCATGCTCATCCCTCCCTTGTCCGTTCACAGGATACCGCGCCGCCGACGGGATGTCTATTGCGGCGCTGCGCCGGGCGCATACTTGACAGCGTTTGCAAGGTAGAGCGCGAGAAGCTGCCGGATTGTCTGTCCTCGCTGCGCAGAGCCTGCGGAGAGAAAATGTTCCTGCACGATGTATCGGGGCTGTTTCATGGCGATGCCTCCCTGTGTGAAATCGCAGCGCAAACGGCTGCTTTTTCATACTATGTTGTCAAAAAAGCGATGATGCCGCGAAAAGCCTGTCCGATGGGGGCGGCGCGGGCAGAACGGCCCCGGGTTTGCGACACGATCCGGATGCAATCCGCGCGAAAACATGGTACAATACAAGAGAGAAACCGGAGCGTGAACAGAATGCGGAGGGCGGACGACCATGAAAAAAACACGAAAACTCTATCTGCTTGTCTTGCTGCTGGTGCTGCTGGCACTGGCCTGCCTGTGTTACAATATGCTGCAAAGCTCCAAAAACAGCCTGGAGGTTTCCCATTACACCATCCCTGCCGACGGCTTTTCGGAAACGGTGCGGGTGGTGCAGCTGTCCGACCTGCACAACAGCGTCTTTGAAACCGAGGAGCACGACCTGGTGCGAACGGTGGCGGCGCAGCAGCCGGACCTCATCCTGTTCACCGGCGACCTGCTGAATGCCGACGACCCCGACACCTCCGTGGCCACCGGCACCATCCGGGAGCTGGCCGCCATCGCGCCGGTGTACCTGTCGCTGGGCAACCATGAGGTGGAGTACCGGCAGAACTTCGGCACCGACCTCGTGCCGCTGTATGAGGAGGCCGGCGCCACCGTTCTGGAGCGGGACTATCTGGACATCGAGGTGAAGGGGCAGCCCATCCGTCTGGGCGGCATCTACGGCTACTGCCTGCCCGAGAAATACCTGAAAACCGGCGAAGCCGACGAGGAGGAATGCGCCTTTCTGTCCGACTTCCAGAACACCGACCGCTATACCATCCTGCTGTGCCATATGCCGGTGTGCTGGCTGCTCAACGACGGACTGGACGAGTGGGAGGTGGACTGCGTCTTTTCCGGCCATGTGCACGGCGGGCAGGTGATTTTTCCGCTGATCGGGGGACTGTACGGGCCGGATTTCGGGTGGTTCCCCGGACGGCTGGAGGGCGTGTACCGCTCGACCGACGGGCAAAAGTCGCTGGTGCTCTCCCGCGGTCTTGGCAGCACCGAGCGGGTGCCGCGCTTCAACAACATTCCCGAGATCGTGACCGTGGATTTTGTTCCCAATTGATTGCATAGAAAGAGAGAATCGTGTATCATAAAAATACCGCATATTCTATGCAGCGTGTCGAGTTTCTCGACACGCTGCATAGGAGGCAACAGCCGCGCACGGCTGCGCCTGCC
>DGYMR06203__coassemble_1247_pt1 | contig 16925 bp, 18 predicted proteins | sample DGYMR06203__metabat2_high_PE_003 | metagenome-assembled genome bin DGYMR06203
GTACCGTTGGCTTCCCCCTGGGGGGAAGCTGTCACGCAAGGCGTGACTGATGAGGGGAAATCTTCCGGCACGCACAAACCTCTGTGAAAGCACGGTTTCCACAACGGGCTTTGTGCAAGCGGGCCCGGCTTCGACCTCATCCGCCCCCTTACGGGGGCACCTTCCCCAGCTTGGGGGAAGGTGCTCGGCATGCGCATCTCTTGCAAAAACGCTCTTTCCACACACAAAGGCCGCGCCCCCACTGGCGGGGACGCGGCCTTTTCTGTGTGATAATCCGGCGATGTTGTGTGAATCCTATGGGCAGGAACCGCGTCAGTCCGCCTTCAGGCAGATGTGGCGCGGAGTGCCGTCGATGTAGATGGGGGTCAGCTCGGCCTGGATCAGCGGGCGGGCGTAGCGCACGAAATCCTCGGTGACCTGGTAGCCGTCCGGGGTGATCCAGTGGCGGGGCACCGCCTTCTCGCGGTTGGCCACCGCCTGCACGTCCACCATCTCCACCACGCACTGGTAGGGCGTCTCGCTCAGGCGGCGGAAAGCGGCCATCTTGCCGGTCTGGCCCTCAAAGGCGGCCTTCACCGCCGCGCCGCCGGCCTGGTAGGCCTCGGTGATGTCGGTGCGGCTGGCCACATGGGCGGCACAGCGCTGCAGGGTGGAGAACTCAATCGCGCGCGCCTTGCAGCCCAGACGATGGCTGATCAGGTCGGCCAGATAGCGGCCGGTGCCGGACAGCGCCGCCTTGTGACCGAACGCGTCGGTCTTGGCCTCGCTCACCAGCTCGCACACATAGCGGCCGTCGGCCAGCTTCACGCCTTCGCTCACCGCGATGATCACCGACGGCTTGTTCTTCTGCAGCTCGTCCACTTTCGCGAGGAAGTCCTCCGGGTCCAGCGGGACCTCCGGCAGCAGCACCATGTCGGCGCCGTCGCAGTCGTCGCCCGCCGCCAGACAGGCCGCGCCGGTCAGCCAGCCCGCGTTGCGGCCCATGATCTCCACCACCGTCACGCTGCGCAGGTCGTAGACGGTGGAATCGCGGATGATCTCTTTCAGGATGGTGGCGATGTATTTGGCCGCCGAACCGAAGCCGGGGGTGTGGTCGGTCAGCTCCAGGTCGTTGTCGATGGTCTTGGGCACGCCGATGAACCGGATGGGGCTGCCCGCTTTTTCTCCCCAGGCCGACAGCTTGGCGATGGTGTCCATGCTGTCGTTGCCGCCGATGTAGAAACAGGCGCCGATGTCCAGGCGGTCGAAGGTGTGGAACAGCTGCCGGTACACCTCGGGGTCTTTGTCGGCGTCGGGCAGCTTGTAGCGGCAGCTGCCCAGATAGCTGGCGGGGGTGCGCTTGAGCAGCTCGATGTCCATGCTGGTCTTGAGCACGGCGTCCAGCGGGATCACCTGCGCCTTCAGCAGCCCTTCGATGCCGTACTGCATGCCGTACACCATGCCGGCGCCCAGCGATTTTGCGGTCTGGTACACTCCGGCCAGGCTGGAGTTGATGACGGCGGTGGGCCCGCCCGACTGGCCAACGATCACATTTTTGCCCATGGGTTGCGTTTTCCTCCTTCAAAACAGCGCCCCGCCGGCAAAGCCGGGCCGGCGGGGGCAGGCGCAAAGCGCCGTGCGGATATGCTTCATATAGGTATTATAGCATAGCCCGTGCCCCGTGCCAATTGATTCTTGGACTAAAATGGTGTAGAATAATACAGATAACGACAGGCGCCACGTTTGTTCGGCGGCCTGCCCGCGGCGGTGCGCCGCGCGAAAAAACTTGACAAAAGCAGGGTGAATCCTTTGAAACAATTCAGCCAGCAACTGCGCGATCTGGTGCGCGCGGGCCGCAAACAGGTGCTGATCGGCCTTGATATCTGCACCCTCCTGGTGGCCTATCTGGTGCCGTGGGTGATGATCAGCGGCCGCACCTTCCAGGACTACACCAGCGTGATGACGGCCAGCTGCTTTTTCTTCATCTGCTGCTACGAGATCGTCTACGGCCTGATGGGCATGTACGACAGCCTGTGGCGGTATGCCGAGATCGTGGAATTTTTCCGGCTGGTGTGCGCGTCGGTGGTGTCGGTGGGGGTGTTCATCGTCGTCTCGCAGCTGATCTTCACCGAACCGCATGTGCCGGTGTCGGTGTATCTGCTCAGCGCGCTGTTCGCCACCTCGCTCACCCTCTATTCCCGCCTGACCTACCGCATGTACCGCAACGTCAAGCTGGGCCAGAAGCGCAAAAAAGCCCGCCGCACGCTGGTGATCGGCGCGGGCGACGCCGCCTCCACGCTGCTGCATGAAAAGCTCAAGACCCCGAATTCGGACATGAACATCATCTGCTGTGTGGACGACGACCCCAAAAAGGTGGGCCGCAACATCATGGGCGTCGCCATCCTGGGCACCACCAACGACATCCCGGAGCTGGTGGCGCGGTGTGAGATCGAGACCATCCTGCTGGCCATCCCCACGCTGGACGAGGAGAACAAAAAGCGCATTCTGCAGATCTGCTCCAAGACGAAGTGCAATCTGCTGATCCTGCCCGACATCGTGAAGATCATCGCGGACGGCGAGCCGCTGGCCAGCCGCATCCGCGACGTGCGGGTGGAGGACCTGCTGGGGCGGCCGGAGATCGTGCTGTCCGACTTCACCACCGACCTCATCACCGACCAGGTGGTGATGGTGACCGGCGGCGGCGGTTCGATCGGCAGCGAGCTGTGCCGCCAGATCGCCGAGTGCGGGCCGCGCCTGTTGGTGATCGTGGACATCTATGAGAACAACGCCTACGCCATCCAGCAGGAGCTGCGGCGCAAATACGGCGACCGGCTGAACATGGAGGTGCGCATCTCGTCGGTGCGCGATTCGCACAAGGTGAACGCCCTGTTCAGCAAATTCCGGCCCAGCATCGTGTTCCACGCGGCGGCGCACAAGCATGTGCCGCTGATGGAGGACAGCCCCGAGGAGGCGGTGAAGAACAACGTGTTCGGCACCTACAACGTGGCCTGTGCGGCGGAGAAATACGGCGCAAAGCGGTTTGTGCTGATCTCCACCGACAAGGCCGTGAACCCCACCAACGTGATGGGCGCCACCAAGCGGCTGTGCGAGATGATCGTGCAGGCGCTGGCCCAGAAGAGCAGCACCACCTTTGTGGCGGTGCGGTTCGGCAACGTGCTGGGGTCGAACGGGTCGGTGCTGCCGCTGTTCAAGGAGCAGATCGCCGCGGGCGGCCCGCTCACCGTCACCCACCCCGACATCGTGCGCTATTTCATGACCATCCCCGAGGCGGTGCGCCTGGTGCTGGAGGCCGGCGCGATGGGGCGCGGCGGCGAGATCTTTGTGCTGGATATGGGCAAGCCGGTGAAGATCCTGGACCTGGCCGAGAACCTCATCAAGCTGTCCGGCTTCATCCCTTACACCGACATCGACATCAAGTTCACCGGCCTGCGGCCGGGCGAAAAGCTGTATGAGGAGCTGCTGATGGACGAGGAGGGCCTGCAAAAGACCGACAACCAGAAGATCTTCATCGGCGCGCCCATCGACCTGAACAAGGACACCTTCTTCGATCATCTGGCGGCGCTCAAGCAGATCGCCTATTCCAACAACAGCGCGAACCTGGTGCAGGCGCTGATCGACCTGGTGCCCACCTTCCACCACAAACCCTGGCAGGAATCGTAAGGAGGAGACGGAATGTATCCCAAAATCAAGCGCGGAATTGATTTTGTGCTTTCGCTGTGCGGCATCGTGGTGCTGTCGCCGGTGCTGCTGGTGCTGGCGCTGCTGGTGAAAACCAGCCGCGGCCCGGTGCTGTTCAAGCAGAAGCGGGTGGGCAAGGACAAGACCTTTTTCGAGATCTACAAGTTCCGCAGCATGTACGCCGACACGCCCCGGGACGTGCCCACCCATCTGCTGGATAACCCCGACCGGCTCATCACCCCGGTGGGGAGATTCCTGCGCCGCACCAGTCTGGACGAGCTGCCCCAGCTGTTCAACATCCTGAAAGGGCAGATGAGCATCGTGGGCCCGCGCCCGGCGCTGTGGAACCAGGACGACCTGATCGCCGAGCGGGACAAATACGGCGCCAACGCCTGCGTGCCGGGCCTCACCGGCTATGCGCAGATCCACGGCCGCGACGAGCTGCCCATCCCGGAGAAGGCGCGGCTGGACGGCTACTATGCCAAAAACATGGGCTTTGGGCTGGATGTGAAGATCTTCTTCGGCACCATCTTCAGCGTGCTGCGCAGCGACGGCGTGGTGGAAGGCCGCCAGCCGTAAACAAGAATATGCAAAGGAACCGCCCGCCCCTCCTGCAAAAAGGAGGGGCGGGCGGTTGTAGATTGCGGGCGGGACCGGCGGGTTTGTGCGGCGGGAAAATTTTAGACTCATCCGCCCCGCCCCGGCGGGCATCATTCCCCGGCAAGATTCTTTTTCATCCGCTCAAAGGCGGCCAGCAGCGCTTCCATCTCCTCCTCCGAGAAGTTGTGCCAGGTGTGCTGGTCCACCTCGCGCACCGCCTGGCGCACCTGCTGCGCCTTCTCGCGCCCCGTGTCGGTGAGCACGATGCGGTAGCAGCGGCGGCTGTCGGGGTCCTGCCGGCGGCAGATCCAGCCGGCTCGCTCCAGCTTGTCCAGCGCGCGGGAGATGGTGGCTGCGTCGATGCCGCACAGCCGGGCCAGGTGGGTCTGGGTGACGCCGTCCTCCCCCAGCAGGCAGTTCAGGATGCGGGGCTGGCCCTGTCCGAGAGTCAGGCCCATCTGCAAAAATACCGGCCGCAGCCGCTCGCGCCGCTGGTGCTCGATCTGGCGCAGCAGGATGCCGGCGCGGTTTTGTCGTTCGGTCATGGATGCTTTCCTCCTTATAAAACGCTCTGCGTTTCCACCATTGTACACGCAAATGTTGAAAATGTACAGACTTTTGGCAAAAGAGGTGCGCCGCGGTTGCGGTTTTTGCCGGTTCGTGGTATGCTGGAAGCAACAGGAAGCGCCGGTTCGGGCGCGGGAAAGGATGTTGGATATGCAAACGATCACAGCGGCCGAGATGAAACAGGCCGAACAGCAGGCCGATGCGCGGGGGCTGCGCTTTCGGGATATGATGTACAACGCCGGGGCGGCCGCCTGCCGCGCGGTGCAGGCGCAGGCGCCGGATGCAAAGCTGGTGGCGGTGTTTGCCGGGCCGGGCAACAACGGCGGGGACGGCTATGTGGCCGCCGGGCTGCTGGCCGCGATGGGCGCCAGCGTGATGGTGGTGCAGGTGGGCGGCCATCCGCGCAGCGAGGTGAGCGCACAGCAGCTGGCCGGGCTGCAGCGGTTCCATGTGCCGGTCTGCCCGCTGTACGGCCTGAACGCCATCCAGACCCGCTTCATCCGGGACGCCGATGTGGTGATCGACGCCGTCTACGGCACCGGCTTCCACGGTGAGCTGACTGGCGAAGCCCGCGAAGCCGCCGACCTGATCGCCTCCTGCCGCGGGCAGGTGTGGGCGATGGACATCCCCACCGGCCTGGAGTGCGACAGCGGCCGCGCCGCCGAAGGCGCGGTGCAGGCCGACGTGACGCTGGCCTTCCATATGGCAAAGCCCGCCCATGTGCTGCCCCAGAGCGCGCCGCTGTGCGGGCAGGTGCAGGTGGTGGACATCGGCATCACCGCCGCGCTGCAGGCGCCGGCACAGCCCTGACAGACAGCGCAAACTCAAAAAACCGCATCCTGCGTTTCCCTCAGAGGGAGCACGGGATGCGGTTTTTCGGTTCAGGCCAGCAGTGCCAGTCGCCGGGGCAGCACTTCGATGTCGGCGCAGGTGGTGGCGGGCCCTTCCTCGCCGTCCAGCGTCCAAGTGATGGGGGAGTCCGATTCCACCCGGACGCTGCTGCCGTGCAGCAGGTACAGCAGCCCGCCGTCGAACCGGGCGGCCAGCAGGTCGGAGGCAAGACGGTGCAGGTCGGCCAGGCTCTGCGGACGGCGCACCAGAAGCACCTCGAATTTGCCGTCGTCCAGCACCACCGCCTGCTGGTTGGGGAAGGCCATGCCGCCGATCGAGGTGGCGTTGCTGACCGAACCGTACCAGAAGTCCCCCTCCAGCACCTGGCCGTCCACCGTGATGCGGGCGTTCCAGCTCTGGGTGAGGTTCAGGCGCAGCGCGCCTTCCAGGATATAGGCAAAATGGCCCAGCAGGTTCTTGGCGTTCTGCGGGGTCTGGTAGGAGACGTCGGTGAAGAGGCCGAAGGCGGCCACATAACAGAAGGTCTGGCCGCCAAAGCCGCCGATGTCCAGCGGGCGCACCCGCCCGCGCGAGATGGCCGCGCAGTTCGCCTCCAGGCTGCGCCGCAGCCCCAGCGTGGCGGCAAAGTCGTTGGTGGAGCCGAAGGGCAGATACCCCACCGGCAGCTCCAGCCCGGCCTGCACCAGGCCGTTCACCGTGTGGTGCAGGGTGCCGTCGCCGCCGCAGCAGACCACCGCGTCGGGCAGCACCGGCAGGCGGGGCAGCAGGGCAGTGGGTTCCCGGCCGGGCAGCACCGGGCAGGCCGTCACCACGCCGCCCTGGCGGGACAGGCTGGTGATGACCGTCTCCAGCTCCTGCGAGATGCGGCGCTTGCCGCTGCTGGGATTGTAGATGAGAAAATAAAAACGCTGTATCATGCAGAAAAATCTCCCGATTCCGTGGTGCCTGCATAGGGGACCGACAGCCCGTACATGTCGGTGCCCCGGCAGTGCACCAGGTAGTTTTCAAAATACAGATACCGCCGGAGGAGCGGGTTTTCTTCCGGCATCTCGGTGAACAGATAGATGGCAAAGTCGCCGGTGGACAGGCGGTAGAAATCGCGGGTGAGCATCGGGACGTCCTGCGACAGTTCGGCCAGCGACTGATAGAAGGGCGACAGCGGGATTTCGGCGGTCTGCAGCAGCAGCGGAGCCAGCTGCGACATGCCGATGTAGCCCACATTTTCCTCTTCCAACGGGTAGTTGGCCCAGATCACAAACGGGGTGCCGCGGCTGCGCATCTGGTATTCCAGACCGCTGTATTCCGACTCCACATCGCCGGTGAAATGGGGGATGTGGTCGCCCACCATGCAGATGATCACAGGGTCTTTCTGCTGTGAGAAGTAGTCGATCAGACCGGCAAAGGCGTCGTCGGTGTAGGTCAGACAGGACAGATACTCCTCCGCCTGACCGCGCACCTCGTCGAAGCCCTCGGTCACCCGCACGCGATGCTCCGGGTCCACCTCCCAGCTGCCGCCGTTGAAGGCAGCCTGCTCGTAGCCGCCGTGGTTCTGGTAGGTGAGGTTGTACAGGAAAGCCGGACGGGATGTGTCGCGCTCTTCATACAGCTCGACGACATAGTCAAAGCAGCTCTTGTCGCTCAGGCCGTTGTGCACGAACATCGGGTTCTCCAACTGGGCGTACAGGGGGTTCTCCTCCTCCCAGTTCCAGAACCAGCTGGTTTCAAAGCCCAGGTTCGGATACACCGATTTGCGGTTGTAGTTGGCGTAGCTGGCCGGATGGAAGCTGACGCTGGAATAGCCCAGCTGGTCCAGATGCTTGACCAGGCTGTTGGTGCCCGCGAGATTCATCTGGGTGAAGGGGGTGAGCGACGGCATCAGCGCGGTGCAGTTGGAGGTGAGCACCTCGTATTCGGCGCCGCTGGTGCTGAGGTTGGGATTCACCGCAAAGCCGCGCACACAGTTGTCCAGCGAGTCGATGAAGGGGGTGACCGGGCGGTCGGTCTCAAAATCGGTGAGCTGGTTCCAGTCGAACCAGCTTTCGTTTATAATGAGGATCACATCGGGCGGCGCGCCGTCCGAGGCGGGGAGGGCGGGTTCCATTTCCTCCGCCATCTTTTCCACCCGCTGCTCGCTGTAGCCGGCAGGCGGCTTGACGAACAGCTTTTCCAGACGCAGCATCACCGTTTCCAGATAGCCCTGGTAGTAGAGTTCTCCTGCCAGCTCCACTCGTACAGATGGAACTGTTTGGGGACCAGCGGGCCGGCGCAGAACAGCCACAGCCACAGAACGGCGGCCGCTCCGCAGCCCAGCCGTGCCGCCAGCGCCGTCTGCCAGCGCCGCCGCGCGCGGGGATGGCGCAGTGCCAGGAAGATCTGCAGCTGGCAGACGAACAGCACCGCGATGGCCAGCACCTCATCGGTGAGCTCCAGCGTGTAGTTGCCCAGCACATTGGCCGCCGTGCCGATCGACATCAGATCGTTGGGCATCAGCGGAAGGCCGCGGAAAAACAGGGTGTAGTAGCTGCCCAGCCCCCAGATCAGGAATACGGCGCTGGCTGCCGTGCCGGCCATCCACACCCGTCCCAGCACCGCGTACAGCACAAGGTAGACCGCCAGCGCGATCAGCACGCCCCACAGATAGCCGAGAAAGATCATGGAGGAGAAGGGGTTGCCGATCGAAATTTCCATCTGCAGAAAGGACAGCACCGCCGCCAGCCCCAGCACCGGAGCGGGATGGCGTTTCAGCCATCTGTCCAGCGGTGCAACGCAGATCTGTGCCCACAGCAGTCCAAGCACCAGTGCGGCCGGGACCACTGCCTGCTGCCAAGGCGCGAGCGAGCTGCCGCCGCCGGCGGCGAACCAGACGCCGCCCAGCAGAACCGATACGGCCGCCCAGATCCAGCACAGCGGATGACGCACCCCGTACCGCAGGCGCACTACAGAAGAAACTTCCACGAAATTCGTCTCCTTTTTTCATAGATTGCGGATGCAATTATTTTGTGGTAAACAACTAACAATTATAGCAATCCCCAAAGAATCCTGTCAAGAAAGGTCGAATTCTTTTCACAAAATCCCTCCGTTTTCACCTGCCTTGCGTCCGGTGTGCTTTTGTTTTATAATGAAAACAAAAACGGCCGCACGGCCGATGGAGGAGACAATGGAGCAAAAAACACACCGTTGGGCAACAGCGGCGATGGCAGTTCTGGTGTTTGGGCTGCTGCTGGTGCTGAACCGCCTGACACCGATGATCGCCGACGACTACAATTATTCCTTTTCGTTTGCCGATTCCCAGCGCATCACCAGCCTTTTGCAGATCCCCGCCTCGATGGCGGCGCATTACCAGACGCAGGGCGGACGGCTGGTGGTGCACGCCATCGCACAGGCGCTGCTGATGCTGCCGGGATGGCTGTTCGATGTGCTGAACGCCGCGATGTACACCGCCTTCAGCTTTGTGCTGTACAGCTTCGGCTTTGGCCGCCGCCGCTGTTCGGCGCTGGGCTTTGCCCTGCTGGCGGTGGGCATGTGGCTGTATCTGCCGGAATTCGGCCAGACCTGCCTGTGGATGGTGGGCTCGGCAAACTATCTGTGGGGCACGGCCATCTCGATGGGCTGGCTGCTGTGCTTCTACAAGCTGGCCGAGCGGGATGCCCCGGCCGGTGCGCTGCGCACGGCGGGAATGACGGCGTGGGCTTTCTTTGCGGGATGGTGCAACGAGAATACCTCGGCGGCGGTTCTGCTGGCCGCCGGCCTGCTGATGCTGATTCTGCTGCTGGAGCGAAAGCGCTGGCGGCTGTGGATGGTCACCGGCTGTGCGGCGGGCTTTGCCGGCTGGCTGGTGATGGTGCTCTCGCCGGGCAACGCCGCCCGCGCCGCCCGGGAGGGGGTGGACGTACCCCTGACGCTGAGCCTGCTGCGTGTCCGGTTTATGAACTGCACCAGTGTGATGAAGGAAGAATTGCTGCCGGTCTTGGCGGTGTGCGCCGCTCTGCTGCTGCTGGCGGTGTCGCTGCGGGTGAAGCGGGGCGATCTGCTGCGCGGCGGTGCGCTGCTGGCAGCGGCGCTGGCCTGCACCTATTCGATGGTGGGGGCGCCGTATCTGTCTGGCCGGTCGCTGACAGGGACCTTTGCGCTGCTGGCGGCAGGTGGGATGACCCTGCTGCCCGGCGTGCTGCATGCGGGCGGAAAACAGCTGGCGGCCGCGCTGTTGGGCGTGGCGTCGGTGGTGTGCGCGGCGTCGGTGATCGCCAATGTGAACCACTGCTATCTCGACCGGATGCTGTGGCAGCAGCGCCAGCAGGATGTGATGGCGCAGGCGGCCTCCGGCGCGGAACAGATCGAGACCTTTGCCATCGACAGCTCGTCGCGGTACAGCGTGTTCAGCGGGCTGGTGGATCTGGACACAGACCCCGCCCATTGGGCCAACCGGGCCTATTCCCTCTTCTACGGCATCGGGCCGGTTTCTTCCACCGAAACGCGCTATAACTGAAAACACAGGGGCCGCGGGACTTCACATGTCCCGCGGCCCTGTTTTTTTCAGCGGAAGATCCCGCGCGACTGGATGGAATAGCTGGCCAGGTACAGCGCCACCTCCACCAGCGGCTTTGCCAGCAGGGGGTGGATGTGCAGAAGGTGCACCAGCACGAACATCAGCGCGTAGTTGGCCAGGAAAATGCAGATCACCAGCAGATAGTATTGCACCAGATACCGCATCCGCATGCGTTTCTGGAACACCACATGCTGGTTCAGCTTGAAGTTCAAAAAGGAGCTCACCAGCCGCGCCAGCCCCACGCTGACGAACAGGTTCTGGTGCAGCAGGCTGGACAGGACGGCGAACAGGCCGTAGTCCACCCCGAAGCAGACCAGCGACGAGCCGGCAAACAGCCCGGCCTGGCGCAGCAGCAGCCTGTATACCCGCGAGCCGTCCCGCAGCGCGTGGAAATGGCTGGAGCGGTTGTTGTCTATGTAGACGGTGGAGATGGTCAGCTCGGCCATCGGGTAGTTGTGCTGCGAGGCCCAGATCAGCATGTTGGTCTCGTACTCATAGCGCTCGCCCTCCAGCGTCGCCGCCCAGCCCATCGCGCCCCTGCCGATGCCGCGCAGGCCGGTCTGGGTGTCGGTGATCCAGCGCCCGTACAGAAAGCGGAACAGCAGCCGGGTGATGGTGTTGCCGGTGCGGGAGCGGGGAGGCATCTGCCGCAGATTGCGCACCCCCAGCACCAGACGGTCGGTGTCCTCGGCCAGCATCGCCGCGATGCGCAGGATGTCCTCCACCGTGTGCTGCCCGTCGGCGTCGGCGGTCACCACGCCGTCCCAGTCCTGCTGTACGGCGTATTCCAGGCCGGTTTTCAACGCGCGCCCCTTGCCGCGGTTGACCGGGTGCGCCAGCACCGTGCAGCCCTGCTGTTCGGCCTGCGCAAAGATGGGGTCGCAGGCCGGGCCGCTGCCGTCGTTCACCAGCAGGATGGGAAAATCACAGGCGTCTTTCAGCTGCCGCACGAGCGCGGTGAGCTTTTCGTCCGGCTGATAGGCCGGGATCAGGATGCCAATGGTCATACGATTCCTCCCCGGACAGCGGGGTGCGCTGTCCGCCAATACGATGATTTTGTAAACATTGCCGATCTGGCGTTTTTGTGACGCGGATCGGATGCCGGGGCGTGTCGTTTCAGCTGCGGTCCACGTTGCTCTCTTTCACGATATAGATGGGCCGGTGTTTGACCTCCATGAACATCTTGGCCAGATACTGGCCCATGATGCCCATGCAGAACAGCTGGATGCCGCCCACCGCCAGGATGATGCAGATGGTGGAGGGCCAGCCGCTGACCGGGTCGCCCCACACCAGCGCCCGCACGAACACGAACACCACCATCACAAAGGCGACCAGGCAGAACAGCACGCCCATCACCGCCGCGATGGACAGCGGCACGGTAGAAAAGGCCACGATGCCGTCGATCGAGTAGAGCAGCAGTTTCCAGAAGCTCCACTTGGTCTCGCCGGCCACCCGCTCCACGTTCACATAGTCCAGCCAGCGGGTCTTGAAGCCCACCCAGCCGAAGATGCCCTTCGAGAACCGGTTGTACTCCTTCATCGACAGGATGGCGTCCACCATCTGGCGGGTCATCAGGCGGAAATCGCGCGCGCCGTCCACGATGTCGGCGTTGCTGATCTTGTTGATGAGCTTGTAGAACAGCCGCGCAAAGAAGGAGCGGATGGGCGGCTCGCCCTCGCGGTTCACCCGGCGGGTGGCGGCGCAGTCGTATTCGCCGCTCTGCAGAAGCTCGTACATCTGGGGCAGCATGTCGGGCGGGTCCTGCAGGTCGGCGTCCATCACCGCCACATAGTCGCCCTTCGCGTTCTCCAGCCCGGCATACAGCCCGGCCTCCTTGCCGAAGTTGCGGGAAAAGGAGATGTATTTCACACGGCTGTCGGTTTCGGCCAGCTGCTTTGCGATGGCGAGGGTGTCGTCCTTTGAGCCGTCGTTCACGAACAGGAACTCAAAGTCCACCGCCGGCATCCCTTCGGCCACCCGGCAGATCTCCTTGTAGAACAGAGGAAGGCTCTCCTGCTCGTTGTAGCAGGGGACCACCACACTGATCAGGTACTGTTTCATGGCATTGTTTTCCTTTCCGGGCGCCGCATGTTTGCCGCATAGCGGACGCCCTGCCTCTCATATGGAGTATACCTATTATATAACCTTTGCCGCCCGCTTGCAATGGCGATGGAAAGGAAACATTTCCTCTTGACAAACCGCACCCATGCGGTATAATAAAACCAATATACCAAACGCAATGACGAGGAGAGTAGGCACGCCAGACCTCTTGCAGAGAGCCCCGGCCGGTGAAAAGGGGCAGAGCGAGACGCGCCGAAGATGGCCTTTGAGCTGCGCGGGTGAAGCGTGTGCGCTAAGCCTGCGACGGGTGCGCCCGTTACCGCGCTATGCTGTACGGCCGCGCTGTGTGCGGTCCGCAGCAGAGGAGGCCGCGCGCCGCAAGGCGGCGGTGAACCACAGGTGGTACCACGAAGTGTATTGTGCGCTTTCGTCCTTTGGAAACAAGAGGACGAGGGCGCTTTTTTCATGTTCAGTGAGGTGGAACTATGATCGAGATCGAGCATCTGTCGAAGGTGTACATCGACAAAAACGGCAGGGTGAACGCATTGCAGGATGTGAGCCTGTCGATCCAAAAGGGCGATATTTTTGGCGTGATCGGCATGAGCGGCGCGGGAAAATCCACGCTGCTGCGCTGCCTTTCGATGCTGGAGACCCCCAGCGAGGGCCGCATCCTGCTGGAGGGGCAGGACCTGTCCACCCTGAAGGGCGCGGCCAGGCGCGCGGCGCACAAGAAGATGGGCGTGGTGTTCCAGGGCTATAACCTGCTGATGCAGAAAACGGTGGCCGAGAACGTGGCCTTCCCGCTGCGGCTGGAAAAAAAGGCCGACAAGGCGGCGGTGGACGCCCGCGTGGCCGAGCTGCTGGCGCTGGTGGGCCTGGCCGACCGCGCCGGCGCCTACCCGGCCCAGCTGTCGGGCGGAAGCAGCGGGTGGCCATCGCGCGCGCTTTGGCGGCCAACCCCGCGGTGCTGCTGTGCGACGAACCCACCAGCGCGCTGGATGCCCTCACCACCCGCTCGGTGCTGGAGCTGCTGGCCGACATCAACCGCAAGCTGGGGGTGACCATCGTCATCATCACCCACGAGCTGAACGTGGTGAAAACGGTGTGCAACCGGATGGCGGTCATCGACGACAGCCACATCGTGGAACAGGGCGACACCGCCCGCATCTTTGAAGCGCCCCAGAGCCGCATCGCGCGGCTGCTGCTGGGAAAGGAGGAAGCCTGAGATGTCTGAATTTTTGGCCCAGTACGGTCCGCTGCTGCTCCAGGGCACCGGGGAGACCCTGTATATGACCGCCGCATCCACCTTTTTTGCCTATCTGCTGGGGCTGCCGATGGGCGTGCTGCTCACCGTCACCAAGCCCGGCGCGCTGGCCCCGGCGCCCCGGTTCCAGGCGGTGTTCGGCTGGCTGGTGAACGTGCTGCGCAGCCTGCCCTTCATCATCCTGATGATCTTCGTGATCCCCTTCACCCGCGCGCTGGTGGGCACCTCGATCGGCTGCACCGCCGCCATCGTGCCGCTCACCCTGTCGGCCGCGCCCTTTGTGGCCCGCATGGTGGAGAGCAGCCTGGAGGAAGTGGACGCCGGCGTGGTGGAGGCCGTGAAGAGCATGGGCGCCACCAACTGGCAGATCGTCACCCGCGTGATGCTGGTGGAGAGCGTGCCCAGCCTGCTGCGCGGGCTGTCCATCTCCACCATCACCATCCTGGGCTACACCGCCATCACCGGCGCGGTGGGCGCAGGGGGCCTTGGCAACCTGGCGCTGCGCTTCGGCTACCAGCGCTACCAGAAGGACGTGATGTATGCCACCATCGTGCTGCTGGTGCTGCTGGTGTGCATCATCCAGAGTGTGTTCAATTTCGCCGCCCGCCGGGCCGACCGCAGCCGCCGCTGAAAGCTGGCTTTTCGCAGGGGAACGCCCTGCTTTTGCAAACAAGAAAGAGGAGTGTGCATCGTATGAAAAAGATCATCGCCGCCGTCTGCGCCGCCGCGCTGACCGTGGGCCTGACCGCCTGCGGCGGCAGCGCCAATCTGACCGACACCTACATCAAGGTGGGCGCTTCGCCCTCCCCCCACGCCGACATCCTCCGGCAGGTGCAGCCCATCCTGGAGGAGCAGGGCATCACGCTGGAGATCCAGGAGTTCGACGACTATGTCCTGCCCAACACCGCGCTGGAAAGCGGGGACCTGGGCGCCAACTACTTCCAGCATGAGCCGTACCTGAACGACTTCAACGCCCAGAACGGCACCCATCTGGCCACCGCCGCCTACGTCCACTACGAGCCGCTGGGCGTGTATCCGGGCAAGACCACCTCGCTGGACGCGCTGCCCGACGGCGCGCAGGTGGGCATCCCCAACGACAACACCAACGGCGGCCGCGCGCTGCTGCTGCTGGCCGACCTGGGCCTCATCACCCTGAAGGACGGCCTGGATCTGGACTATTTCCGCAACGCCGAGGGCGCGCTGGATTTCTCCGAGTATGACGGCATCGCCGAGAACCCGAAGAACCTGAAATTCGTGCCGATGGAGGCCGCGAACCTGCCTCCCTCCCTGCCCGACCTGGACATCGCGGTGATCAACGGCAACTACGCGCTGGGCGCCGGCCTGGCCGATACGGTGCTGGTGACCGAGACCGACGAGACGGCGCAGGTGTTCGCCAACGTGCTGGCCGTGAAGGAGGGCAACGAGGACGCCCCGGCCGTGAAGGCGCTGGTGGAGGCGCTGCAATCCGACGAGATCGCGCAGTATATCCAGGACACCTACAAGGGGACCGTCGTCCCGGCGGCCTGACCCCATCCCACAGAAATGCGCCCGGCGTGCCAGAGCGGCAGGCCGGGCGCTCTGCGTCTGCCGAAAGCCCGCCCTGCCGCGCAGGGCTGCCGGGGTGTGCTGTTGCCGGGATTTGTGGGTGCCGCCGGCTCTCCCCTCATCAGTCACGCTTTGCGTGACAGCTTCCCCCCGAGGGGGAAGCCAACGGTACCGAAAGCCTTCCCGCGCTCAGTCGATATAGTTGTGTTCGATCCAGTCCTTTGCCACCAGCAGGTCCACCTTGTGGTGGATGTCGATGGAGGAATCGATGGGGTAGGGGCTGATGCGGTCGCCCATGAAGCTCCACGGCTGCTGGCCGGGCCTGCCGGACAGCAGCGTTTCCACCCGCAGCACCCAGAAGTTGTGGCACAGGAAATAGCAGGCGGGAAGGTCCTGCCGGTTGGTGGACACGATGCCCGGCACGTCCGTCTCGTACATCTGCAGCAGGCCGCTTTCGTCCATCCGCTTGGCCCGCAGGGGGTGGTGGTCGTTGTCCTCGTACACCGGGACCACCGCCGTGAGGGTGGGGTCCCGCTTCATGATGCGCACGCAGTCCCCGACCCACTGCGAGCGGATGGTGACGTTGTTGGCCAGCACCACCACAAGGATGTCCGGCAGGCCTCCCTCCGCCCGCAGCACCTCCAGCGCGTGCAGGATGCAGTCCACATGCTGGGCGGTGGGCAGGGCCAGCTCGGCCGGGCGCAGGATGGGCCGGTAGCCTTCCGCCTGCGCGATGTCCAGGATCTTCCGGTCGTCGCTGCTGCAGTACCAGCCGTCGATCTCGGCGCATTGGCGGGCGGCGTGGGCCGGGTAGTACAGGACCGGATGCCCCAGCACATCCAGGATGTTTTTGTCTTTCAGGGAATTGTTCCCGCGTCCGGTGAGCAGAGCGATCGTTTTCATAAGGCAACCTCCTGATGGCGTGTGGAAGAAACGGGGATCGCTCCCACCATACTATTCGCCGGGGAAGTTGGCAAGGGGAAAAAGCGGGAATCCTGCGATGGAAATTTATCCCGCGGGTACAGCACAAAAAAGCAGGCGCCTGTGCCCGGCGCCTGCTCTGTCTTTCTGCGATTTTTTTCGGGTGTGGGTCCCGGCCCTTGCGGCGCGGTGCGGTCACTCTGCCGGGGAGATCATGCTGCGGTAAACGCCGCAGATCGACTGGACGGCGGCGTCGATCCCGAGTTTCCCGGTGTTGATGCAAAGGTCGAAATGCTCGGTCCAGAGGGGTTCTTTCTTCTCGAAAAAGTGGTAGTAGTCCATGCGCTTTTTGTCGATCTGGCGGATGCGCTTTTCCAGATTTTCCGGAGACTCGTGATAGAGCTCCACAGCCCGCTTCATCCGCGCTTCCATGTCTGCGTAGATGAATGCGCGCAGCACGGCACATGGCCTTTCAGCACCTCGCAGGCCCCGCGGCCCACGATCACACAGGGCCCCTTTGCCGCCATCTTCAGAACGGCCAGCCGCTGCGCCTGGTAGATCTTGCTGTCCAGCGAATCGCCGCGCCGCACTTCGGCCGCCAACGACTCCGACAGCTGGTACAGCAGGCTGCCCACACCGCTGGTGTCTGCCTGCTCAAATGCTTTGATGTTTCGCAGGCTGTCCTTGGCGGCATGCTCGATGATCTCCCTGTCGTAGCAGGGGATCTTCAGCTGCTCGGAGAGCCTTCGGCCAACCTCGTGCCTGCCGCTTCCGTGCTGGCGGCAGATTGTGACGATGGGATTCATGTCCAAACCTCCTTACCAGACTGTGATATGTGAAATCTCGACCGGTTTTCTGTTATTGGGGAATTAACTTAGTATTACTTCGCCT
>DGYMR06203__coassemble_1249_pt1 | contig 16850 bp, 16 predicted proteins | sample DGYMR06203__metabat2_high_PE_003 | metagenome-assembled genome bin DGYMR06203
GTAATGTAAGCGTGGGTTTGTGGTGTGGTATCCTTAACTATGGGAAACTCCACACTCCCATTTCGATACGGTTTTGTTGCTGATATTCAGACGCTCTGCCAGCTGCTGCTGGGTCATCCCCTTTTCACGCCGAAGCTGTGCGATCAGATTTCCAACCTTTGTGCAATCCATAGTTTCTCCTTTTCCTGCTGCATGATGGCGGAACGCACAGCGTCCCTCTTCCAGTGTAAGCCAAACATCGCTTTCTGGCAACCTACGCTTCGCAGACACCGGCGCATAAAAAAAGGCGGTGCGGCACAAAACAGCGCCGCACCGCCCAAAAACGCAACGGATAGGGGATTCAGTTTTTCAGGGACTGCATCGGGGCCGGGATGCGGCCGCCGCGGTTGACAAACACCGCCGGGGAGGTGGTGTTCACCGGCATCACCGGGCCGTAGCCCAGCAGGCCGCCAAAATCCAGCCGCTCGCCCATCTTCTTGCCGATGGCCGGGATCACGCGCACGGCGGTGGTCTTGCTGTTCACCATGCCGATGGCCGCCTCGTCGGCGATCATGGCGCTGATGATCTCGGGGGAGGTGTCGCCGGGGATCACGATCATGTCCAGGCCCACGCTGCACACGGCGGTCATCGCCTCCAGCTTGTTCAGGGTCAGGGTGCCCAGCTCGGCCGCCTCGATCATGCCCTCGTCCTCGCTGACCGGGATGAAAGCGCCGGACAGGCCGCCCACCGAACCGCTGGCCATCACGCCGCCCTTCTTCACGGCGTCGTTCAGCAGCGCCAGCGCCGCGGTGGTGCCGAAGCCGCCGCAGTGCTCCAGCCCCATTTCCTCCAGCACGCGGGCCACGCTGTCGCCGATGGCGGGCGTGGGGGCCAGCGACAGGTCGACGATGCCAAAGGGCACGTTCAGCTCCCTGGCCGCCAGCTCGCCCACCATCTGGCCCATGCGGGTGATCTTGAAGGCGATCCGCTTGACCAGCTCGGCCACGTCCTGCAGGGGGGCGTCCTTGGGCAGCTTGGCCAGCGCGGCGCGCACCGCGCCGGGGCCGGATACGCCCACATGCACGCAGCAGTCGGCCTCGCCGGGGCCGTGGAAGGCGCCCGCCATGAAGGGGTTGTCCTCCACCGCGTTGCAGAACACCACCAGCTTGGCGGCGCCCAGGCAGTTGTTGTCGGCGGTGAGCTCGGCGGCGCGGCGCACCACCGGGCCCATCATCTTGACGGCGTCCATGTTGATGCCCGCTTTGGTGGAACCGATGTTCACGCTGGAGCACACGAAATCGGTGCAGGCCAGCGCCTCGGGGATCGACTCGATCAGCGCGCGGTCGCCGGCCGAAAAGCCCTTCTGCACCAGCGCCGAATAGCCGCCGATGAAGTTCACGCCCACCTGTTTGGCGGCGGCGTCCAGCGTTTTGGCAAACCACACCGGATCTGCGTCGGGGCAGGCGGCCAGCAGCAGCGCGATGGGCGTGACCGAGATGCGCTTGTTGACGATGGGCACGCCGTAGTTGGTGCTGATGGAATCCACCACCTCCACCAGGCGGCTGGCGCGGGTGGTAATCTTGCGGTAGATCTTTTCGCAGGCCTTGCGGGCGTCGGGGTCGGCGCAGTCCAGCAGGCTGATGCCCATTGTGACGGTGCGCACGTCCAGATTTTCGTCGGTGATCATGCGGATCGTTTCCAGAATATCGTTGGTGTTCAGCAAATCTTTCCCTCTTTTCCTTCAAAATCGGCCCGCTCTCAGATGCGGTGCATGGCCTCGAACAGTTCCTGGCGGGTGATGTGGATGTCCATGCCGTGTTCGCGGCCGCTCTCCTCCAGCTTTTTCACCAGCTGGGGATACTCTACGGTGCACTTGCTCACGTCCACCAGCATGATCATCGCAAAGGTCCCGCCCAGGATGTTCTGGGTGACCTCCTCCACGTTCACGCCCATCTCGGCGCACAGGCCGCTGACACGCGCCAGAATGCCGATCTGATCTTTTCCCAATACCGTGATGACTGCTTTCATTTGTGATCCTCCCTCTATGCGTTGCGGTTTGGATGTGCGTATACGGTTTATTATAACACACCATTCCCCAAAGGCCAACCGCCCGGCGCATTGTTTTGCGCATTTTTGCGCGGGCGGTTTACATTCGCGCCCGTTTTCTTTATAATAAAAGGACATACACACATTGCAAGAAGGGTGGAAAGAGAAAATGGAACTGATTCTGAAGATCCTGGAGCAGAACGCCCGGCTGTCGGTGGAGGACCTGGCCGCCATGCTGGACAAGGAGCCCGCGGAAGTGGCGGCCCTGCTGGACGAGGCCGCCCGCAAGGGATACATCCGCGGCTACCGCACCCTGGTGGACTGGGAAGCCTTCGGCGCCGACCGCGTGCGCGCCATCATCGAGCTGCAGGTGAAGCCAAAAAAATCGCGCGGATTCGACGAAATTGCCGACATCATCGCCGACTTCGACGAGGTGGAAAGCCTCAACCTCATCAGCGGCGGGTACGACCTGCAGCTGGTGATGACCGGACGCAGCTTCCAGGAGATCGCGCTGTTCGTGGCGAAACGGCTGTCTCCGCTGGATGACGTGCTCAGCACCGCCACCCACTTTGTGCTGCACACCTATAAAAAAGACGGCGCGCGGTATGTGACCGAGGAGCCGGATGAGAGGGAGTGCAACTGATGGATTATTCCCGTTTGCTGTCCCGGCGGGCGGTGGAGATGCGCCCGTCCGGTATCCGGAAATTTTTCGACATCGCGGCCGAAATGGACGACTGCATCAGCCTGGGCGTGGGCGAGCCGGACTTCAAGACCCCCTGGGCCATCCGCGAGGCGGGCATCACCAGCCTGGAGCGCGGCCGCACCCGCTACACCTCCAACATCGGCCTGAAAGAGCTGCGCAGCGAGGTGTGCCGCTACCTCCAGCGCCGCATGGACCTCTCCTACCAGCCCGACCAGGTGATGATCACGGTGGGCGGCAGCGAGGCCATCGACCTGTGCATCCGCGCACTGGTGGACCCCGGCGACGAGGTGATCCTGCCCGAGCCGTGCTATGTGAGCTACCAGCCCATCACCACCCTCACCGGCGGCGTGCCGGTGCCGGTGCCGCTGAAAGCGGAGAACGGGTTCCGCCTCACCGCAGCCGAGCTGAAAGCCGCCATCACCCCCAAGACCAAGCTGCTGGTGCTGCCCTTCCCCTGCAACCCCACCGGCGCGGTGATGCGCCGCGAGCATCTGGAGGAGATCGCCGAGGTGCTGCGCGGCACCGACATCACGGTGCTGAGCGACGAGATCTACGCCGAGCTGACCTACGGCTACGACCGCCATGTGAGCATCGCGGGGCTGGACGGCATGGCCGAGCGCACGGTGGTGATCAACGGCTTTTCCAAGGCCTACGCGATGACCGGCTGGCGGCTGGGCTTCGCCTGCGGGCCCAAGGCGCTGATCGACACGATGGTGAAGATCCACCAGAGCTGCATCATGTGCGCCCCCACCACCAGCCAGTACGCCGCTGTGACCGCCCTGCGCGACTGCGACGAGCAGATCGAGGAGATGCGCACCCAATACGACATGCGCCGGCGGTATCTGGTGAAGTGCCTGAACGAGATGGGCCTGACCTGCTTCGAGCCGGAAGGCGCCTTCTATGTGTTCCCCTGCATCCGCTCCACCGGCATGACCAGCGACGAATTCGCGCAGCATCTGCTGTACGAAAAGCGGGTGGCGGTGGTGCCGGGCACCGCCTTCGGCGACTGCGGCGAGGGCTTTGTGCGGATCAGCTACGCCTATTCGGTGGAGCATCTGCAGGAGGCCATGAAGCGCATCCGCGCCTTCCTGAAGGAAAAGGGACTGCTGCATGAATGAGATCCTGTTCTGTTCCCTGCCCGATTACGCCGACCAGGCGGCGGTGGACGCGGCGGTGGAGCGCATCTTTGCCGCCTGCCCCGCCGCCGGACGGATCGGGCCCGCTGCCAACGTGACCCTCAAGCCGAACCTGCTGGCCAAGCACCCGCCCGAGCACGCCGTGACCACCCATCCCGCGGTGGTGCGGGCGGTGATCCGGGCGGTGAAGCGGCGCGGCGCACAGCAGATCACGCTGGCCGATTCCCCCGGCGGCGTCTACACCCCGGCGGTGCTGCACGGCATCTACCGCGCCAGCGGCCTTGCGCAGGTGTGCGAGGAGGAGGGCGCGGCGCTCTACGATGCGTGCGAATTCGGGCCGCGCAAGACCGGCGGCGGCCTCGTGCAGGAGTTCAACCTCATCCGCCCGGTGCTGGAGGCCGATTTCCTCATCGACCTGCCCAAGATGAAAACTCACGTGATGACCGGCATGACCGGCGCGGTGAAGAACCTGTTCGGCTGCATCCCCGGCCTGCAGAAGGCCGAGCTGCACATGCGGTTCCCCGACCGCGAGCGCTTTGGCCGGATGATGGCCGAGGTATGGCAGTGCGTGCGGCCCGACCTCGTGGTGATGGACGCGGTGCTGGCGATGGAGGGGGACGGCCCGGCCGGCGGAACCCCGCGCAGGGTAGGCTGCCTGATCGGCGGCGAGGACGCCTGGGGGATCGACCTGGCGGTCTGCCGGATGATGGGCCTTGCGCCCGACAGCGTGCCCTATCTGGCCGGCGGGATGAAGCTGGGCCTGTGCCCGGCCGCGCTGGACGAACGCCGCCTGTGCGGCGACACCGCGCTGGCACAGCCGATCCCCGGCTGGAAGCTGCCGTCGGGGGCGGTGCGGCTGGACTTCACCAACCGATTCCCCCGCGGCCTGCGGTGGGCGGCGCCCGCCATCACCCGCTTTGCCGCGCCCCGGCCCAGGGTGCGGCGCAGCGGCTGCATCGGATGCGGAAAGTGCGCCGAGATCTGCCCGCAAAAGACCATCCGGGTGGAAAACGGCAAGGCGCAGATCCTGCCCGCGCGGTGCATCCGCTGCTTCTGCTGCCACGAGATGTGCCCGGTGAAGGCCATCGACGTCTACCGGCCGCTGGGCGCTCTGTTTAATCTGTGAAGAAAGGACTGACCTGCGTGTGAAACCGGTGATCGTACTGGCTCCGGCCAAGCTGAACCTGACGCTGGATGTGGTGGGGCTGGAACCCAACGGCTACCACAGCCTGGACATGCTGATGCAGACCATCGACCTGTATGAGACCATCCTGCTGCGCAAAAGCCACGACCTGACCCTGCGCCTGCCCGGCAGCCGGGTGCCGGCGAACGACTCCAACACCGCCATCAAGGCGGCGCTGGCCTTTTTCCACTACACCGGGCTGCTGGCCGGGGTGGACATCGAGATCCGCAAGGCGGTGCCGGTGCGCGCCGGGATGGCGGGCGGCAGCGCCGACGCGGCGGGCGTGCTGGTGGGGCTGAACCGCCTGTACGACGCGCGGCTGTCGATGAGCGAGCTGTGCGCGCTGGGGGCCTCCATCGGGGCCGACGTGCCGTTTGCCCTGCTGGGCGGCACCGCCCGGGTGAAGGGCGTGGGCGACCTGATGAAGGCGCTGCCCCCCTGCCCCGACTGCTGGTTCACCGTCTGCATGCCGGCGGCGGGGATCAGCACCCCGGCCGCGTTTGCGCGGTACGACCGGATGGGCAGCCGCCTGCACCCGGACGGCGACGCGGCCGAGGCGGCGGTGCGGGCAAACGACCTGCACGCACTGGCCGCCGCGATGGGCAACGCGCTGGAGGAATGCTCGGAATCCCGCCACAACGGCCCCATCCGCGAGATCCTGGACCGGCACGGCGCGCTGGCCAGCCTGATGACCGGCAGCGGCGCGGCGGTGTTCGGCGTGTTCGACCGCGAGGAGGCCGCCCAAAACGCGGCCGCCGCCCTGCGGGAAAAGTACCGCCAGGTGTACGTACAGCGTCCCACCCGGGGAGGCCCCCGCGTGGTACCCCGCGCCATACAGCGGTGAAGCGGAAAAATTTTCCGCCCCGCCTGCATAAAGACAGAGCAGCACGTCCATCCTGTGGATATCCGCAGGGAAAGGACGTGCTGTTTTTATGAAATTGGGTACATTCCGCTGGAACCGGCCGCTGGGACGCATCGGCCGCTTTGAGATCGCGCTGGGGCTGGGCCTTGTGCTGGCAGCCGTTATCACCTCCACCGCCAGCTTTTCCGACGTCTGCGGCCAGATCCGCGACACCACGCTGCGGCTGCACATCCGGGCGGCCAGCGATTCCGCCGTCGACCAGGCCGACAAGCTGGCGGTGCGGGACGCGGTGGTGGAGGCGGCAGCAGAGCTGTTCGAGGGGGCCGACAGCCTCTACACCGCCGAACAGATGGCCAAGGCCGATCTGGGCACGCTGCAGCAGGCGGCGCAGGACACGCTGGACCAGCGCGGCAGCCCCTACACCGCAAAGGTGTACCTGACCCGGATGTACTTCGCCACCACCCACTACGACAACTTCACCATGCCGGCCGGGCAGTACGACGCGCTGCGGGTGGACATCGGACCGGCCGAGGGGAAAAACTGGTGGTGCGTGCTGTTCCCGCCGCTCTGCCTTCCCGCCGAGCCGGACGAGGGAACCGCCATCTACACCGAGTCGCAGCAGACGGTGCTGCAGAGCGGCTATGAGATCAAATTCGCGGTGGTGGAGTTTTTCCAGCGGCTGACGAGAGAGCTGCCGGTGTACGACGGATGCTGATTTTTTCCGCTCTGCGGGAAGATCCGCATGGACTTTGCGCAAGCGGCGCGGCTTCGACCTCATCCGCCCCGCTTTGCGGGGCACCTTCCCCTCCAGGAGAAGGCTTTCGGTGGGGGCGGCTTCCATCATGCAGAAAAGCGGGGAGGGCTTCGGTGCAGAAGGCCTCCCCGCTTGCTTCTCTTTTTCTGTCACAGAAGGCCGCTGCCCTTCAGCAGGCCGATGGTGCTGGCGTTCACCAGCTTCTGCCCCATCAGCTCGCGGAAACGGGCGGTCTTTTCCTTGCCGGCGGCCCGCAGTGCGGCCAGCTGGGCGCCGATCTGCTCCTGCTGCGCCTCCAGCTGTTCGCACAGATCCTCGAACCGCGCCAGCTTCTCGGCCGCCTGGGCGGCGTCGGTCACGGTGATGGCGCCGTTTTCCCGGTGTGTGATGCGCTGCATCGCGTTTTCCTCCCTTTGCTCATCCGTTCCAGACCGCACTGCGCACATCCAGACGCGGCCCGAACGGCGAATAGATCACGTCCTGCCAGCCTTTCAGCGTGACAAAGGCGGTCTGTTCGAACCAGATCGGCACCGCCACCGCCTGGTTCATGATCTGCTGCTCCATCTGCAAAAGCGGCGCGGTGCGGTCGGCCGCGGGGAGCGTGCGGTTGTGGGACAGCTCCTGCTCCAGCCCGGCGTTCTGCCAGCGGGTGACGCTTCCTTCGCCCAGCAGGCTTTCCAGAAAGACGGCCGGGTCTCCCTCGGACGAGGAAAGCGGCAGCAGCACCAGCTGGTATTCCCCGCTCTCCAGCACCGCTTCCAGCTCCTCCTCCGGCAACTGTTTCACCGAGAAAAAGGCCGACAGCCGGCGCTGCAGCTGCTGGTTCGCGGTCTCGAAGGCGGCGGCCACTTCTTCATCCTCCGGCAGCAGCACCGTCACATCGCTGAGCTTTGTTTTGCCCAGCTGGGACAGGCCCTGGCGATAGAGGGTTTCGGCATCGCCGAAATCCGGCACCGCATCCCCGGCATGGCTGCCGCCGTCCGGCATGGGCATGCTCTGCGGGATCAGGCCGTCGGCCGTGCTGTACAGCGGGCCCGGCAGCTCGGTGGCCAGGGCATCCCGCAGCACCTGTGCGATACCCTGGCGGATCGACAGATTGGAGAAATCGCCGTTCGCGGTGTTGAAGATCATGGCCCAGGTGGTGGCCTCGAAACGCTGGGCGGCATACCCCTCCGGGATCTCGCCCCGCATCTCGACGCCGCTCTGCTTTTCCTCGTCCAGCAGCGCAAGGCCGGTGAGGGTTTCGGTGCTGTCGGCCAGCACAAGGCGCAGGTTGTTCACCGCGCCGGACGGCGCGTCCTGGCGGCGCAGAAAGACGCCCTCGTCGGCCCAGTTGTACAGATAAAAATCGCCGTTGGTGTACAGCGTGCTCTTGCCCAGGCCGTAGGCGCCGCGGGTGCTCTCGAAAAATTCTCTGTCGCAGGGCATCGCGCCCGGCGTGCACAGGCGCGCCAGGAAGGTGTCGTCCGGCGCGGACAGGCGGATCTGCACCGTTTTGGAGTCGGGCGCAGTCACCCCCAGCTGCGACGCGTCGCCCCCCGCCAGCACCGCCTCGCTGCCCGCAATGCCCGCCAGCTCGGCGGCATAGGGGGACTCGGTGGCCGGCAGGAACACCCGCTGCAGGCCGAACACGAAGTCCTCCGCCGTCACCTCGGCGGCGGCAAACTCCTCCTCGTCGTAGCTGTGGAACCACAGATCGTCCTTCAGGCGGAAGGTGTAGGTGAGGCCGTCGGACGAGACCTCCACCGTATCGGCACAGTCCGGGACCGGCGTGCCGTTTTCATCCAGCTTCATCAGGCCGCGGAACAGATGCGCAGCCGCGGTTTTCTCACACACATTCGACGCCAGCTGCGGGTCCAGGCTGGTGGGCATCCCCTCCACCTGCCAGGTGAAGGTGACGAGGCCTTGTCCCCCGCAGCCGGTCAGCAGCACCATGCACACCAGCACGACGGCGCACAGCACACCTGCAAACATTCGCTGCATTGCTTTCCTCCCCGGCACAGCCGCAAACGGCCGCGCCGCTTTTCTATCGTTTCGGTAACAGCGTATGGCTCCGCTGCCCGGTATATTCCCGAAAAAAGGGCGCACTGACAGGCGGCCCTTTTCTTTATATAGTAACAGAGAACGGCGAGAGCTGCCAGCCCTCGCCGTAAAATTTAAGAAAATATTCAAAAAAGATGCCGTTTTGTGACGATTTTTGTCGGATTTACAGGTCGAACAGCAGGTCGCTGTAGCCGGGGATCGGCCAGGCGGTCTCCGGCATCGCCTCTTCCAGCTGGTCCACCGCGCAGCGAAGGCGCGCCATCTCCTCGGCGGCCAGGGCGCGGTAGGCACAGGCCGTCTCGCGGGCGTCGCCGTTGTGCGGGATATTGGCCAGCGCCTTGCCCAGCTGGGCGGCCAGCTCGGCGGTGCGGTCGGCCAGGGTGGCCAGCTCCTTCACCGCGCTGCTGGCGGCGGCACAGGGCATCTCCAGCTTCTGCAGGCGCAGGGCGGTCTCGCTCACCTTGCCCAGCTCGGCCAGCGCGGCCGGCAGGATGCTGCGGTTGACCATCTCCTGCATCACGGCCGCGTCGATGCGGATGGTCTTGGCATAGTTCTCCAGCATGATCTCGTGGCGGCTGCGGCACTCGGCGGCGGTGAACACGTGGGTGCGCTCGAACATCCGGATGTTCTTCTCGTCCACAAACGCCTCGGCGGCGTCCACCATCGTGGGCAGGTTGGGCAGGCCGCGGCGGCGCGCCTCGCTGGCCCACTCGTAGGAGTAGTTGTTGCCGTTGAAGATGATGCGGCTGTGCTGCTGGTAGGTCTCCTTCACCAGCGTGTAGACGCAGGCGGATTTGTCGTAGGCGGCCTCCAGGCGGTCGGCAAAATTGCGCAGCACGTCGGCCACCGCAGCGCCCAGCACCGCGTTGGCCAGGCCGATGCTCTGGCTGGAGCCCACCATGCGGAACTCGAACTTGTTGCCGGTGAAGGCAAAGGGGCTGGTGCGGTTGCGGTCGTTGTCGTCCAGCATCAGCAGCGGCAGGCTCTTCACGCCGGTGAGCAGCGGCGCCGGCTCGCTCCTGCCGGGCGTATGGCCGGCCGCGATCTCGGCCATCATCTTCTCCAGCGGCTCGCCCAGGAACACCGAGATGATGGCGGGAGGCGCCTCGCCGCCGCCCAGACGGAACTCGTTGCCGGGGCAGGTGGCCGACAGGCGCAAAAGGTCCGCGTAGTCGTCCACGGCGGTGAGCACCGCGCACAGGAACACCAGAAAGCTGAGGTTGGAGGCGGGGTCGTCGGTGGGCTCCAGCAGGTTCCTGCCGCCGCTGGTGACCAGGCTCCAGTTGTTGTGCTTGCCGCTGCCGTTGATGCCGGCAAAGGGCTTTTCGTGCAGCAGGCAGGCCATGCCGTGGCGCAGCGCCACCTTGCGCATCAGCTCCATCATGATCTGGTTGTGGTCGCAGGCGATGTTGGCGGTGGCGTAGACGCTGGCCAGCTCATACTGGCCGGGGGCCACCTCGTTGTGCTCGGTCTTGGCCGGCACGCCCAGCGCCCACAGTTCGTCGTCCAGCTCGCGCATGAAGGCGCGCACGCGCTCGTTGATCGAGCCATAGTAGTGGTCCTCCATCTCCTGCCCCTTGGGCGGCTTGGCGCCCAGCAGGGTGTGGCCGGCCACCTTCAGGTCCAGGCGCTGGTCGAACAGGGCCTTGTCCACCAGAAAATACTCCTGTTCGGCACCCACGGTCGGCTGCACCGACACGGTGGTGGTGTCGCCCAGCGCGCGCAGCACACGCAGGCACTGCTTGTTCAGCGCCTGGTTGGAGCGCAGCACGGGGGTCTTCTGGTCCAGCGCCTCGCCGGTGTAGGCGCAGAAGGCGGTGGGGATGTACAGGGTGGTGCCCAGCACAAAGGCGGGCGAGGTGGGGTCCCAGGTGGTGTAGCCGCGGGCCTCAAAGGTGGCGCGCAGGCCGCCGGAGGGGAAGCTGGAGGCGTCGCTCTCGCCCTTGGACAGCATCTTGCCGTTGAACTTGATGATGGGCTGGCCGGCGTGGGTGCCGTCGATGAAGCTGTCGTGCTTGCCGCTGCCCACCCCCGTCATGGGGCTGAACCAGTGGATGTAATGGGTGGCGCCCAGTTCGATGGCCCAGTCCTTCATGGCGTCGGCCACGGCGTCGGCCACCTTCGGATCCCAGGCGCAGCCGTCGTCGCGGATGCGGCGCAGGCTCTCGTAGACGTCCAGCGGCAGGCGCTGGCGCATCACGCGGTCGTCAAAGGCATTGCATCCAAAATGTCCAAAGTGCTCGGCGTTGCTGTTCAAAAGCGGTTCCTCCTTTTGCTCTCAAGACCTCAAAAAAGCAGGCTCTGCCTGCATACCTTTGCTATTTTAGCATGGAACGCCCGCCGGCGGCAACTGGAGCAACTGCCAAAATTCGCGCCTTTGGCCCTGTTTTTTTATCGCATGCGCTCTGCATGGGGCAAAACCGGCCAAAAGAAGGCGAATCGTTTGCATCCCGCGCCGCTTTGCTGTATAATGTAAGGCACGACTGACACGAAAAGGAGAGGACGGTTATGGAGCAGGCAGCACAGGCATTGCGGCAGATGATCGAGGGCAGGCGGGTGGCCTTTATCGGCGCCGGCGTGAGCCACCGCCAGTTGATCGGCATGTTTTGCGAGATGGGCGCACAGGTGACCCTGTGCGACAAAAAGGAACTGGAAGGCTTCGGAGAATACGCCGACACCCTGCGCAGGCTGGGCGTGGCGCTGAGCCTGGGCGAACACTATCTGGACGGGCTGGCCGGGCAGGACATCATCCTGCGCACCCCCGGCTTTGAATACTACACCCCGGCCTTGCAGCAGGCCATCGCGGCGGGCAGCACCGTCACCAGCGAGATGGAGCTGTTCTTCCAGCTGTGCCCCTGCATGCGGGTGGCGGTGACCGGCTCGGACGGCAAGACCACCACCACCAGCCTGATCGCCGCCATGCTGCAGCAGGCCGGGCGCACCGTGCATCTGGGCGGCAACATCGGCCGTCCGCTGCTGCCGGTGGTGGGCGAGGTGAAGGAGAGCGACGTGGCGGTGGTGGAGCTGTCCAGCTTCCAGCTGATCAGCATGCGCCAGAGCCCCGAGGTCGCGGTGGTGACCAACGTCACCCCCAACCATCTCGACCACCACAAGGACATGCAGGAATACATCGACGCCAAGCGCAACATCCTGCTGTACCAGAGCGAAGCCAGCCGCACCGTGCTGGGCTACGAGAACGACATCACCCGCGCGATGGAGGCCGATGTGAAGGGCAAGCTGTGCTGGTTCACCCGCCTGCGCGAGATCGACAACGGCGCTTTCCTGCGCGCCGACGGCATGCTGTGCATGGCCGAGGACGGGGTGGTGACCCCCATCGTGCACAAGGACGAGGTGAAGCTGCGCGGCCTGCACAACATCGAGAACCTGCTGGCCGCGGCCGCCGCCGTGTGGGGCATGGTGTCCGCCGAGGACATCGCCCAGGTGGCCCGCACCTTTGCCGGCGTGGAGCACCGCATCGAGCCGGTGCGTCTGCTGGACGGCGTGCAGTGGTACAACGACTCCATCGCCACCAGCCCCACCCGCACCATCGCCGGTCTGCGCAGCTTCGACCAGAAGATCATCATCATCGCGGGCGGCTACGACAAGCACATCCCCTACGAGCCGCTGGCGCCCGAGATCCTCGCCCATGTGAAGGTGCTGGTGCTGATGGGCGCCACCGGACCGGTGATCGAAAAGGCGGTGCGCGAGTGCCCCGGCTTTGCGGAGAGCGGCCTGGTGATCCTGCACGCCGACGACATGAACCAGGCGGTGGAGCTTGCCCGCGGCGCTGCGGTGCCGGGCGACATCGTGTCGCTGTCGCCTGCGTCGGCCAGCTTTGACCGGTATGTCAACTTCGAGGAGCGCGGCCGGGAGTTCAAGGAGATCGTCAACAGCCTATGATCCGTGTCCTGACCCCTGAAAATCAACCGATCTTCCGCCGTCTGGTGGAAAACAGGCCCTGCATTGCCCCGGTGATGGAGGCAAACAGCGAGGTGTTCGCCGGGCATCCCGCCCTGATGCGCTTTTATATATGCGACGAGTCGGGCGCATTGCTGCTGCGCGGCGGCGGCGGTCTGCTGTGCGGCGAGGCCGACGACGAAGAGCTGGCCGGGATGCTGGGGTTCGGCGGCGTTGAATTTCTCAAGACCGACGGCATGGTGCCGTTTGGCTGGCGCGTGGAGGAAACACTGCGCATCATGGTACTGCGCCGCCTGCCTGCGTCCCCCCCGCTGCCCGGCGGCGCGGCGCTCTGCAAAGAGCCTTCGATGCGGCAGGTGATGGACCTTCTGCGGCATGACGGCCTGCTGGGCACCGCCGCCGACAACTTCTACTCCGAGGCCTGCACCAAGCGCGCCCGCGGGCTGGCCCGCGTGTGGACCGTGAACATCGACGGCATGCCGGTGGCCACCGCCGGCGCCTATGCCGTCACCCCGCGCGAGGCCTACCTGAGCGCCGTGCTGACCCTGCCCGAATACCGCGGCCGGGGGCTGGCCGGCGCACTGGTGGCGCACGCCGCCGCCGAGCTGGCGCAGAGCGGACGGGCGGTGAGCCTTTTGTGCCGCGAGGCGCTGGTCCCCTTTTATGCCCGCCTTGGCTTTGAAACGGTGGCGGAACTTTTGCAGACCCGCCCCTGAACGCGAGAAAGGAACGGAATATACACCTATGATCGAAGAGTTTTTCACCATCTCCCCTGCCCTTCTGGAGAAGGACAAAGAGGCCATGCAGCTGTGCCGGCCCGAATTTGAAACGATCGACCGCATCAAGGAATACAACCAGCTGAAGATGCTGCGCGCCTTCACCGAATGCGGCGTGGCCTCCAACCATCTGGTGGGCAGCACCGGCTACGGCTACGACGACGCCGGACGCGACAAGCTGGACCAGGTGTTTGCCCGGGTGGCGGGCGCCGAGGACGCGCTCTGCCGCAGCCATTTTCTGTCCGGCACCCACGCGCTGACGGTGGCGCTGTTCGGGCTTCTGCGCACCGGCGACACCCTGCTGGCCGCCACCGGCCGCCCCTACGACACGCTGGAAGGCGTGATCGGGCTGGGCGACACCGCCAAAAACGGGTACGGCAGCCTGGCCGAGTACGGCGTGCACTACGACGAGGCGCCGCTGCGGGAGGACGGCACCCCCGACTACGACCTCATCGCCCAAAAAGCCCCCCATGCCGCCGTCTGCCACATCCAGCGCAGCCGCGGCTATGCCGACCGCCCCGCCTTCGACCTGGAGACCATCGGACGCGTGGTGCAGGCGGCCAAAACGGCCAACCCCAACATCGTTGTGATGGTGGACAACTGCTACGGCGAGTTCACCCAGACCGCCGAGCCCACCAGCGTGGGCGCCGACCTCATCGTGGGCAGCCTCATCAAGAACCCGGGCGGCGGCATCGCCCCCACCGGCGGCTACATCGCCGGGCGCAGCGACCTGGTGGAGAAATGCTCCCACCGCCTCACCTGCCCCGGCACCGGCCGCGAGCTGGGCTGCACGCTGGACACCCTGCGCCAGATGTATCTGGGGCTCTACTACGCTCCCGGCGTGACCGCCGAGGCGCTGAAAACGAGCATCTACGCCAGCTGCCTGTTCCAGCTGCTGGGCTACGAGGCCACCCCGGCCTACACCGAGCCGCGCAACGACATCATCACCACCATCCGCACCGGCAGCGCCGAGGCGCTGTGCGCGCTGTGCCAGGGCATCCAGGCGGGCAGCCCGGTGGACAGCTTCGTCACCCCCGAGCCCTACGCCATGCCCGGCTACACCAGCGAGGTCATCATGGCGGCGGGCGCTTTCACGCTGGGCAGCAGCATCGAGCTGAGCTGCGACGCCCCCGTGCGCGAGCCGTATCTGGCCTATTTGCAGGGCGGCCTGAACTTCGCCGCCAGCCGCGCCGGCGTGCTGCTGGGCGTGCAGAAGGCGTTTTTCTCCAAATAACAGCATCGGGCAAGGTTCGCGGATTTTCCCTCTGCGGGCCTTGCTTTTTTGCATCCGCGTCATGGGATGGACCTATACAACCGAGGAGGCGACGGTATGAACGAGATCGAGATCCGCGGCCTTGTGCGCGACTACGGCAAAGGCCGCGGTGTGTTTGGGCTGACGCTGGAGGTGGAAGCCGGCGAGGCGCTGGGCGTGCTCGGCCCGAACGGTGCCGGAAAAACCACAACACTGCGTCATTTGATGGGATTTTTGCGCGCCAGGCAGGGCAGCGTGCGCATCGGCGGGATGGACTGCTTTGCCCAGGCGCGCGAGGTGCACCGGCGGGTGGGCTATCTGCCCGGCGAGGTGGCCTTTCCCGACGATATGACCGGGCGGGAATTCATCGCCTTTGTGGCGGGCGTGAAGGGGGTGCACGGGCTGGGCCGCGCGCGGGAGCTGGCCGACCGCTTTGAGCTGGACGACACGGCCAAACTGCGGAAGATGTCGAAGGGGAACCGGCAGAAAGTGGCGATCGTGTGCGCTTTTTTGCAGGATGCGCCGGTGCTGCTGCTGGACGAGCCCACCTCCGGCCTCGACCCGCTGATGCAGAACCGCTTTGTGCAGCTGGTGCAGGAGGAGCACGGGCGCGGCAAGACCATCCTGCTCTCCTCCCACATGTTTGAGGAGGTGGAGCGCACCTGCGGCCGGGCAGCAATATTGCGGGACGGCCGGCTGGCGGCGGTGCAGCCGCTGGACGAACTGCGGCGCAGCCGGGCGCGGCAATACGCCGCCGATTTCGCCAGCGCGGAGGCGGCGGCGCGGTTTGCGGCCGGCTGGCCGGGCGCTGCCGCCGACGGCTGCCGGGTGGTGGCCGACGCGGGCAGTGACCTGCCCGCCCTGCTGCGGGCGCTGAGCGGGCAGCCGGTGGTCTCGCTGGCACCCTGCAGCCAGAGCCTGGAGGAATCCTTTATGCAGTATTACGGGAGGGATGCGAAATGAACGGTACGCTGTTCCGCCGCGGGATGCAGACCAGTTGGAAGATCACCGCGCTGCTGGCGGCGGTGCTGAGCCTGTACATCTCGATGATCGTGAGCATGTTCGACCCCAAGCTGGGCGAAAGCCTGGCTGCGATGGCCGAGAGCATGCCCCAGCTCTTCGCCGCCTTTGGGATGGACCAGCCGGGCGCCACCCTGACCGAATTCATGGCCAATTATCTGTACGGCTTTCTGCTGGTGGTGTTCCCGCTGGTGCTGGCGCTGCTGCTGGTGTGGCGGCTGATCGCACGCCCGTCCGACCGGGGCGACCTTGTGTGGATGCTGTCCGGCGCGCAGGGACGGCTGCGCGTGCTGCTGTCCCAGCTGGGGGCGCTGGTGTGCTGCCAGCTGCTGCTGGCCGTCTACTGCGCGGCGCTGGGCGCGGGATGCGCCGGCGCGATGTTCCCCGGCGAGCTGGATCTGCCCGCCTTTCTGCGGATGAATGCCGGATTGTTTGGATTGCAGCTGTTTCTGGCGGCGGCGTGCGTGCTGCTGGCCTGTCTGTTCGGCGAGATGCGGCGGGGATTCGGCGTGGGAGCCGGGATGTGCGCGCTGTTCCTGCTGCTGAAGATGCTGTCCGACGCAGGCGAAAAAGCCGAGCTCCTGCGCTGGTTCACGCCCCTTTCCCTGTTCGACCCGGACGGCCTGCTGGCCGCTTCGGGCAGCGCGGCGATGGGCGCGGCGGTGCTGTATCTGGGCGCTGCCGGGATGCTGGCGGCGGCCTGTGTGCGGTTCTGCCGGCGGGATCTGGCGCTGTGAGCGATTTTTCCCGAACCGACGGCTGCGGCGGGGCGCCCTCTCCCCCAGACACAGCGCAAACGGCGCAGATTCCACCTCATCCGCCCCGCTGGCTTCCCCCTGGGGGGAAGTTGTCCCCGAAGGGGACTGATGAGGGGAAGGCTTTCTCATTCCGCCGCGCTGGGGGAAAGCGCAGGGGTTCTTGGCAGTCTCGACCTCATCCGCCCCGCCCCGGCGGGGCACCTTCCCCTGCCAGGGGAAGGCTTGCCGTACCGTTGGCTTCCCCCCCCTGGGGGGAAGCTGGCACGAAGTGCCTGATGAGGGGGAGTCTTTCGGCACCCCCAAACCTCTCCCCAAAGCCCTCCCGGCCCCTTGCACACGGCCCGGACCGGCGCTTATGGGGATGCTTCGACCTCATCCGCCCCGCTTTGCGGGGCACCTTCCCCTGCCAGGGGAAGGCTT
>DGYMR06203__coassemble_1254_pt1 | contig 16745 bp, 11 predicted proteins | sample DGYMR06203__metabat2_high_PE_003 | metagenome-assembled genome bin DGYMR06203
CCGCGACGGCAACATGGTCACCTATCTGGACGGCGAGCAGGTGAAATCCACCTCGATGACCGGCCAGCAGGGCCTGTCCGTCGACACCAAGCTGCCCCTGATCCTGGGCGCCGACGGCAAAAAGGTGTACGGCATGAGCGGTTGCACCGTGGACGAGCTTCGCATCTACGACCGCGTGCTGACCACCGCCGACATCGCCGCTCTGTACCGGGAGGAAGGCGTTTCCACCGGCATCGAGCGCCTGCGCACCCAGCTGAACAGCGTGGTGCCCAGCGCCGCTTTCCCGCAGGAGGACATCGACGCGATGGCCGCTGCTCTGGACGAGTACCAGAAGCAGATCGCGGCCCAGCCGGACAACGCCGCCGCCCTGCTGGAGCAGGCACAAGAGGAGTTTGCCATGTTCCTGAACGGAAAGACCCCCACCGCCAGCTTCCATCTGGTGAGTGACGTGCACATCAACGGCATCTCCCAGCGGGTGGACAACTACACCAAGGCGATGCAGGATATGGCCACCGTGATGGCCGACACCAACATCGGCTTTGTGAACGCCGGCGACTTCACCTCGCAAAGCACCGCCGCGCAGTACGAATCCTTCTATGAGACCACCGCCGCCCACAACCCGGTGTCGGATGAAAAGACCCTCATCCTGCTGGGCAACCACGACGTGCGCGGCCCCAACCAGGACAACTGGAACAAGGACCCCAACCAGGAGAGCCCCTATTGGCAGACCGCCAAAGAGCTGTATCTCACCAACAACGCCCCCTATATGCCCGCCGACGACAAGGAGACCCTCTACTACTCCAAGGAGCTGGGCGGCTACACCTTCATCATGCTGAACACCGAGAACGGCCTGAAGGACGCCATGTACATGAGCGACGAGCAGCTGGCCTGGTTCGAGCAGACGATGAAGGAATGCTATGAAGAAGACCCGACCAAACCCGTTTTCATCATCAGCCACCAGCCCCTGAACAACAGCCACTGGATGAGCAACATCCTGGACGGCTTCGACGGCTGGAGCAACGCTTCGGGCACCGGCCCCTACGGCCAGCCCCAGCCCTACAACACCGGCAAGGACGCGGCCGTGAAAGAAGTTATGGCCAAATACCCGGTGGGCGTGTTCCTGTCGGGCCACATCCACAACCAGCTGGACGTGGCCGAAGTGCAGATGCGCGAATACGGCACGCTGGTAGACCTGCCCTCCTTCGCCGAGCCCTGCATCGGCATTGCCGATATCGGCACCGGCTATGAAGTGGCCATCTACGACAACGAGATCGTGTTCCGCGCCCGCAACTTCGTCACCGGCCAGTGGATGCCCCAGTACGACAAGGTCGTAAAGACCCCCACCGTGACGGCGCTGTATCAGCAGGCGCTGGCCCGCCAGGACGCCGGCCAGAGCAGCCCCGCGCTGGACGCCGCCGTGGAGCAGGCCGCCGCGCTGCTCACCCGCCAGTACGACCAGGAGGGCCTGGCCTGGAACAACACCGCCACCCCCGACACCTTCTATTTCCATGAGGATGCCCAGCAGCAGATCGAGCAGGCGCGCGCTGCGCTGGCCGAGGCTTTGGGCCAGCTGCCCACCGAGGACAAAGAGGTGGAGAGCGCCCAGGACATCTATCTGCAGGCAGGCACCCAGATCGACAAACCCACCAGCGAGTACGGCGACGGCACCGCCTACAACGAAAAGGTGCTGAAAGTGAAGATCGCCGATGACCACCGCGGCCAGGTGGGCGACGAGCCCAGCCTGAACGACCCCAACCAGCGCTACACCCGCAAAACCCTCATCAGCTTCCCGCTGGAGGGACTGGAAGGGTACGGCCGCTTTGAGCCGAAGCTGTACATGACCGCCGACGTCGACCGCGACTTCACCACCGCGTCGGTCAAGCTGCTGGACGCCGCCGAATGGGACGACGCCACCGTCACCTGGAACAGCGCCCCCAAAGCCGGCGAGACGGCCGGGACCATCTCCCGCAGCAACATCGAGAACGGTGTCTGCACGGTGGATGTCACCGACGCCGTGGCCGCTGCTGTGGCTGCCGGCCAGGACAAGATCGCCTTCCAGATCCTGAACGACGAGGAGGCGAACAGCAACCTGCTCAGCTTCCATTCCTCCCGCTCCGACGACCAGACCAAGGTCCCCGTGCTGGCCGCCTATGTCAGCGGCGAGGAGCCGGGCAAGGAAGAAGACCCCGCTTTCACCGCCCTGCGCGAGAACTACCGCGACTATCTGCTGGGCGGCGACGGCACCGGCCTGGATATGACCAACGCCGGCGTCAAAGCCTATGTGGAGAACCTGAACGAGACGGCCAACGGCTACTACCAAGACCTCATCAAGAGCGACGTGGCCGGCCGCACCGACCTGTTTGACGACCTCGAGCTGTGCCCGGAGGCCGACTACATCGGCAAGTTCAGCCAGGACCCCTACTACACCTACACCAGCAACCTGGGCACCACCGCCCGCCGCCTGCGCGACATCGCATTCGCCTGGGAGACCGAAGGGTGCGATCTGTACCACAACGAGACAGTGCTGGCCGAGCTGATCAGCGCGCTGGATCACTTCACCGACACCTACTACACCGGCAAATATTCCGGCAAATCCGGCGGCAACTGGTACCAGTGGGTCATCACGGTGCCCGACGCCCTGATGAGCACCTGCATCGTTCTGTACGATCAGCTGTCTGCCAGCCAGCTGCAGCACTATGTGGACGTCTGCAAATGGTATGTGCCCGACTGTATGGCCCAGGGCCCCCATTCCAACGATCCCAAGATGACCGGCGGCAACCTGCTGCTGAAGGCAAACTCCACCCTGCAGACCGCCATCCTGGACCAGAACGCCAGCATGCTGGAAAACGTCAAGGAAGGCGTGAAGACGGTGCTGGTATACAACGATGCCAGCCAGTTCTACACCAAGGACGCCGACGGCTTCTATAAGGACGGCTCCTACATCCAGCACCAGGCGCTGGCCTACATCGGCGGCTACGGCTCCGACCTGTACAAGAACCTGGGCGTGTTCCTGCTGGTGCTGGACGACAGCCAGTGGGAGATCGCCTATGAGGACGGCCGCGAGCAGGTGGCCTACGACACCGTGTTCAACGGCATCGAGCCCTTCCTGTACGATGTGCACATGATGGATATGGTGTCCAGCCGCGACGTGTCCCGTCCCGGCGACCGCGACCTCGTCCGCATCGCCTCCATCATGAACTCCATCCTGCCGCTGCGCGGCACCTTCCCCACCGAGGAGGAGAACGCCCGCTTCGACAGCATGGCCAAGTACTACCTGAACCTCCAGCCCCAGTTCTTCTTCGAGAACATGAGCAGCATCACCGCCATCATGACCGCCAGCCAGATCCTGGCCGACGACAGCATCCAGCCGCGCAGCACCTATGCGCTGACCAAGGTGTTCACGATGGACAAGGCGGTGCATGTGAACGACGACTTCGGATTTGCCATCTCGATGCATTCCGACCGCACCTACGGCCACGAGCTGATCAACAGCGAGGGCAAGCGCACCTGGAACACCTCGGACGGCATGACCTACCTCTACGATGAGGACACCCGCCAGTACGCCGACGGCTACTGGGCCGCTGTGGACCCCACCCGCCTGTCCGGCATCACCGCCGAGCATGTGGACCTGGGCGTGGGCACCGGCGACCGCACCAAGAACATCTATCCCTGGACCGGCGGCGCCACCCTGCAGGATGACGGCATCGGCGCCATCGGCACCCACTTCCGCACCCTGTCCAAAGCCGGCAGCTCCACCCGCAACGGCACCGATGTGAAGAAGAGCTGGTTCGTCTTTGGCGACAAGATCGTAGCGCTGGGCGCCGGCATCACCTCCACCACCGGCAACGGCGTGGAGAGCATCGTAGACAACCGCAAGATCGGCCTGGACGGCGAAAACCGCCTGGCGGTCAACGGCCAGGAGGTCGAGCTGGAGCTGAACACCGCCGTGTCCGGCGAGGCCAGCCCGAATATGGGCACCAAGGTCAAGGCCGACTACATCACCCTGGCCGGCGAGAACGGCTCCAAGATCGGCTACTACTTCCCCGGCTTCGCCGAGGTGAACCTGCTGAAAGAGCAGCGCACCGGCAAATGGAGCGACCAGGGCACCGGCAGCGGGGAAGCCACCGCCACCTTTGCCACCATCTTCTTCGACCACGGCACCAAGCCCACCAACGAGAGCTATGCCTACATCCTGATGCCGGGCGCCGATGACGGCGATATGGCAGCGTACGCCGCCGATCCCACCATCGAGATCCTCCAGAACGACGCGGGCGCCGCCGCTGTGCACGACAGCGTCAGCAATACCACCGCCGTCAACTTCTGGAACGCCGGCGGCGTGGGCGGCATCGCCAGCGACTCTCCCGCCTCTGTGGTCCTGCGCGAGCAGGACGGCAAGCTGACCCTGGCTGTGGCCGATCCCACCCAGCAGAAGGATCAGATCACCATCACTCTGCCGTATCTGGCCGGAACGGTGATCGAGTCCGACGAGAACGTCACCATCACCTCCGCCGAGCCCTTCACCGTCATCACGGTGGACACCAAGGGCTGCGAGGGCACCACCAGCACCATCACCTTCGAGGCCACCCCCGCGGCCGGCAGCGAGGTGATGAGCGTGGCCAGCGCCCAGCCTGTGCTGGACGTCACCCTGGGCACCGCCTTCAAGAACATCCCCCTGCCCGAGACCGTCACCGTGCTCACTGCCGACGGCGCCGAGCATGAAGTGGGCGTGCAGTGGCAGCGCGGCGATTACGACAAGAACCAGATCGCCCGCTACGAGATCACCGGCACGCTGGTGCTGGAGGAAGGCCTGCAGAACAGCGCCGGCATCACCGCCAGCGCCGTGCTGAACGTCCTGCGTCCGCAGATCCCGGCGCTGGAGGACACCAACGTCCGCGATGGCAAATACGCCGACTCCAACGCCACCGAGGGCGGCACCAGCCTGAACTGCACCCGCGGCACCATCACCGTGAAGCAGGATGCCATCAGCTACCTGCGCTATGGCTACATCAAGCTGGACCTGGAGGGCGCCGACCCGAACGCCACCCACTACTACCTGAACATCCAGTCCACCGCCGTACCCGGCAGCGACTATAAGCGCACCGACCTGTATGCGGTGGAAAGCGATTGGCAGGGCGAGACCCTCACCTACAACACCCGCCCGGACCGCATCGGCGACGAGCCGGCGGCCAGCCTCACCAAGGAAATGCTGCAGCAAAGCACCGTGCAGAGCATCGACATCACCGCCGCCGTACAGGCAGCGCTGGAGCGCGGCGACAAGCAGCTGTCTCTGGAACTGGTGAACGTGGGCGGCGGCTCGGACAGCGGCCTGTACATCCACTCGCTGGAAAGCACCACGCTGGGCGTACAGAAGCCGTCCCTCAGCTGGGACAGCGCCACCCTGCCCGAATTGCTGGATACCCGCAACGCCGAGATGCTGCTGGAAACCGTGCGCACCATGGACCGCACCCTCTACGCGAACCTCGATGAAGAGGCGCTGGACGAGGCGGCCGCCGCGCTGCAGGCCCTGGTGGACGATCCCGACACCACCAACGCCGAGCTGAACAAGGCCGAGAGCGACCTGTCCGGCATCCTGCTGGATCTGCGCTATCGCCCGCGGCCCAAAGCCTGAGTTTCCCCTCTCTGCGCAATTCCCCGCCCGGATTTTCCGGGCGGGGTTTTTGTGTAAAAATGGCGAATTCCCGTATAATTTTTTATGCTTGATGAACAATGACAAGCGGGGCCGGCTGTGCTATACTGGCCCTCAAAACCAAAATAAAAAAGGAGAAACAACTATGATCGACCTTGCAAGCAAAATGCTGCCCGCGCCGGTGAATGGCGGCTTCCGGATGGAAGGCTACTGGGTGTGGTGCGGCTCTGCCATCAAAGGCGAGGATGGCAGATATCATCTGTTCGCCTCCCGCTGGAAAAAGACCCAGCCGATGCATCCGGGCTGGCTGTTCGGCAGCGAGATCGTGCGCGCCGTGTCCAGCCGCCCCGAAGGGCCGTTCACCTTCCAGGAGGTGGTGCTCACCGCGCGCGGCCAGCAGTACTGGGACGGCATGAGCGTCCACAATCCCCACATAACCAGGCAGGGGGACACCTATGTGCTCTATTATGTGGGCATCACCTATCCGTTCCCGGCCCCGAAGGACGACGACAAGGTGCAGCACGACGACCTGCGCACCAACGTGGCCCGCGCCAACAAGCGGGTGGGCATCGCCACCGCCCCCAGCGTGTTCGGCCCCTGGACCCGCCGGGACGCCCCCATCCTCACCCCCCGTCCCGACCATTTCGACAACATGTTCACCTCCAACCCGGCCCCCTGCGTTGGTCCGGACGGCAGCGTGACGATGGTGTACAAGAGCCGCGGCGTGCTGCCCGGCCCGGACTATCCCGGCGGCCACATCCACGGGCCGATGGTGTTCGGCACCGCCACCGCCCCCAGCTGGGAAGGCCCCTACACCGCCCGCAGCGAGCAGCCGCTGTTCGCGGGCGACACCGTGCTGGAGGACCCCTTCATCTGGCGCGACGCCGATGGCATGCACATGATCGCAAAGGATATGTACGGCAACATCTGCGGCGAGCAGTACGGCGGCGTGTATGCCCATTCGCAGGACGGCCTGTCCTGGCAGATGGAGCGCGGCCGGCTGGCCTATTCCCGCCATGTGCTGTGGGACGACGGCGTCACCCGCCTGATGGGCAACCTCGACCGCCCCTTCATCCTGTTCGAGGAGGGCAAGCCCATCTGCCTGTTCTTCGCCGCCTCCGACGGCACCGACAGCTTCATGGACGCCACCGACACCTGGAACATGACCATCCCGCTGCGCCCCTGAAAAGCGCGGCTGCTGCGCCGGATGAGCTGGAAACCGTCCCGCCGCCCGGCCAGGGGAAGGCGTTTGATCGAACGGCCGAACCGCTGGTTTTTGCCAAAGGCTTCCCCCTGGGGGGGAGCCTTTGGACAGCGCAGACCATTCCTTTTTCGACAAGCTGGCCGCACCCTTCGGGGTGCGGTTCTTTTATGGCCAAAATGCAGGTTATACGGAAATTTCTCTTTTATTTTGAAAAAAAGTGTGCTATAATCACTGCAACGCTTTATTGCTTTATCTTGATAAAGCAAACGAAAGAGGGGGATGCCGTATGGCGCAATGGGAGTATGAACAGCTGGGCCGTGCCCGGCTTCTGCCGCTGCAGCTGGCCCTTTTGTACCGGGCCGCGGGGTATGAGCAGTACCGCATGAGCCGCTTTGAGGAATACAGCCTCTACCGCGAGAACCAGGGATTTCTGGCCGCGCCGCAGGTCCTCACCTTCACCGACCTCGACGGCCGCCTGCTGGCGCTGAAGCCGGACGTCACCCTCAGCATCGCCAAGCACGCCGATCCCGCGCCGGGCGGCTGCTGCCGGTATTATTACGACGAGAGCGTCTACCGTCCCAGCCGGGAAAGCCACACCTTTCAGGAGATCGGCCAGATGGGCCTGGAGTGCATCGGCGAGGTGGACGAAGCCGAAACCGCCGCCGCCGTACAGCTGGCGCTGGACAGTCTGGCGCTGGCGGCAGACGGGGGAGCGGCGCTGCTGGTGCTGGGGCATATGGGATTTGCGGCGGGGCTGCTGCGGCAGGCCGGTCTGGACGAGGAACGGAAAACGCAGGCCATGCGCTGCATCCACGACAAAAACGCGGGGGCGCTGGCCGCGCTGTGCGGGGCGGAAGCCGCCGTCTGCGGGATGAACACGCTGTGCGGCCCGTGGCAGGAGGTGCTGCCCAAAGCGCGGGCGCTGGCGCAGGACGAGGGCGCGCTGCAGGCGCTGGAGGAGCTGGAAACGCTCTGCCGCCGCCTTGTGCCGAAGGGCTGCGGATTGGAACTGGACCTCTCGCTGGCCAACGACAGCGCCTACTACAACGGGCTGGTCTTTCGCGGCCAGATCAGCGGCCTGGCGCGGCCGGTGCTGCAGGGCGGCCGGTACGATCCGCTGGCCTCCCGCTTTTCGCCCAGCGCGCGGGCGGTGGGGTTTGCCATCTACCGGAACGAGCTGGAGCGCCTCGACGCCCATCCCTGCGGCCTGCTCAGTGTGGCGCTGCCCAAAGGGCGGCTGGGGGACAAGGTGTTCCGCCTGCTGCAAAAGGCGGGCTGGTCGGCGGCGCAGGGGCCCGACAGCCGCCGTCTGGTGGTGGAGGACGCCGCCGCGGGCGTGCGGTACTTCCTGGTCAAGCCCAGCGACGTGGCCATCTATGTGGAGCACGGCGCGGCCGATGTGGGCATCGTGGGCAAAGATGTTCTGGACGAGGGCGGCGCCGACGTCTTTGAGCTGCTGGACACCGGCCTGGGGCGCTGCCGCATGTGCGTGGCCGGCCCGGCGGGCTTTGCCGACGACACCGGCCGCACCCTGCGGGTGGCCACCAAATACCCGGCCATCGCCAAGCGGCACTACGCCGCGCAGGGACGGCAGATCGACATCATCAAGCTGAACGGTTCCATCGAGCTGGCGCCGCTGGTGGGGCTGGCCGACGTGATCGTGGACATCGTGGAGACCGGCGCCACCCTGCGGGAGAACGGCCTGGTGGTGCGGGAGGAGATCCTGCCCATCAGCGCGCGGCTGATCGCCAACCGTTCCAGCTATTCCTTCAAACGGGCCGCCATCGACGGCCTGCTGCAAAAATTGGAAGAGGTGACCCGGAATGATCAAAATGTATGAATTCGACGCGCTGCACCCCGACCAGTTCCTCAACCGCGACCTGCGCGCCGAAAAGGACGTGGAGGCGGTGGTGGCCGAGGTGCTGGACACGGTGCGCCGGGAGGGCGACGCCGCCCTGCGCCGCTACGCCGAACGGTTCGACCGCGCGGTGCTGGACAGCCTCGTGGTCAGCGAGGCCGAGATGCGGGCGGCGCTTGAGGGGACCGACCCCGATTTCCTCGAAACGCTGCGCCGGGCGGCGGAAAACATCCGCGCCTTCCACAGCCGCCAGATCCGGCAGGATTTCGTCACCACCGGACCGGACGGCGTGGTGATGGGCCAGAAATTCACCCCGCTGGAACGGGCGGGCGTCTATGTGCCGGGCGGCACGGCCAGCTATCCCAGCACCGTGCTGATGGATGTGATCCCCGCTCAGCTGGCGGGGGTGCCCGAGATCGTCATGACCACCCCGCCCCGCGCAGACGGCACCGTCGCACCGGCCATTTTGGCCGCCGCCCATGTGGCGGGCGTCACCCGCATTGTCAAGGCGGGCGGCGCACAGGCGGTGGCGGCGCTGGCCTTCGGCACCGAGAGCGTGCCCCGGGTGGACAAGATCGTGGGCCCCGGCAACGTCTATGTGGCCACCGCTAAGCGGATGGTCTACGGCCTGGTGGACATCGACATGATCGCCGGCCCCAGCGAGATTTTGGTGCTGGCCGACGGCGCCAGCAACCCGCGCTGGGTGGCGGCCGACATGCTCAGTCAGGCCGAGCACGACCGGCTGGCCAGCGCGGTGCTGGTCACCGACAGCCGCGAACTCGCCCTCGCGGTGCAGGCCGAGCTGGAGCGCCAGATCCCGCTGCTTCCCCGCGCTGCGATCGCCCGCGAGAGCATCGACACCAACGGCAAGATCATCGTCACCGACGATCTGGACAAGGCGGTGCAGGCGGCGAACCTCATCGCGCCCGAGCACCTCGAGCTGTGCGTGGACGAGCCGTTCCGCCTGCTGGGCGCGGTGCGCAACGCGGGCAGCATCTTCCTGGGCCGCCACTGCCCCGAGGCGCTGGGCGACTACTTTGCCGGCCCCAACCACACGCTGCCCACCAGCGGGACAGCGCGGTTCTCCAGCCCGCTGTCGGTGGACGATTTCGTCAAAAAATCCAGCTTCCTGTACTACACCCCCGGCGCGCTGCAAAAGGTGGGCCGCCGGGTGGCGGATTTTGCGATGCGGGAGGGCCTGCAGGCCCACGCCCGCAGCGTGACCATCCGCTGCGAGGAGGAGAGCGAATGAGCCGCTTTTTCACCCCCGCTCTGTCGGCGCTGGAGCCGTATACCCCCGGCGAGCAGCCGCGGCAGCGGTTTATCAAGCTGAACACCAACGAAAACCCCTATCCGCCCAGCCCGATGGTGCGCGAGGCCATCACCCCGGAGGCCGTCGAACGGCTGCGCCTCTATTCCGACCCCGCCTGCACCGACCTGGCCGCCGCCATCGCGGACCACTATCAGCTCGACCCGTCCTGGGTCATGGCGGGCAACGGCAGCGACGAGGTGCTGGCCATCGCCATCCGCGCCTTCTGCGGCCCGGACACCCCGCTGGCCTTTGCCGACATCACCTACGGCTTTTATCCGGTGTGGGCGGCGCTGTTCGGTATACAGACAAAGATCCTTCCGCTGGCCGAGGATTTTTCCCTTTCCCCGGCCGACTACTGCGGCGTCGGCTGCACCGCCGTCATCGCCAATCCCAACGCCCCCACCGGCCTCGCCCTCACGCCCGGGCAGCTGGAGCCGATCCTGCAGGCAAATCCCAACAACGTGCTGATCGTGGACGAGGCGTATGTGGATTTCGGGGCCGAGAGCTGCCGCTGCCTGCTGGACCGATACGACAACCTGCTCGTGGTCCAGACCTTCAGCAAAAGCCGCAGTCTGGCCGGCGGGCGGGTGGGCTTCGCGCTGGGGCATCCCGCCCTCATCGCCGACCTCAACCGGGTGCGTTTCAGCCTGAACCCATATAACCTCAACAGCCTCAGCATACTGGCCGGCGCCGCCAGCATGCGGGACGAAGCCTATTTTTCCGCCTGCTGCGCCCGCATCCGCGCCACCCGCGAAAAAACCGCCGCCGCCCTTGTGCAGCGCGGCTGCACCGTCACCGATTCGCTGGCGAATTTCCTCTTTGTCCGTCCCAATCGGATGCCCGGCCGCGCGCTGTTCGCCCGCCTGCGGGAAAACGGCATCCTCGTGCGCCGGTGGGACGCGCCCCGCATTGCCGACTGGCTGCGCATCACGGTGGGCAGCGAGGAGGAGATGCAGATACTGCTGGACACCATCGACCGGATCTGGAAGGAGAACTGAACCATGCGAACCGCAACCATCGAACGCCGCACCACCGAAACACAGATCACCCTCACCCTCGCGCTGGACGGCACGGGGAAGGGGGACGTCGCCACCGGCTGCGGATTTCTGGACCATATGCTGCAATTGTTTGCGCGCCACGGCCGGTTCGACCTGGCCCTGCGCTGCACCGGCGACACCTGGGTGGACGACCACCACACGGTGGAGGACGTGGGCATCTGTTTGGGCCGCGCCTTCCGGCAGGCGCTGGGAGAGATGCGGGGCATCGCGCGGTACGGCAATTTCCTGCTCCCGATGGACGAAACGCTGGTGCTGTGCGCGGTGGACCTGTCCGGCCGCATGGCGCTGGGCTGGCAGATGAACTTTCCCAGCCAGAAGGTGGGCGCCTTCGACACCGAGCTGTGCCGCGAGTTCTGGCTGGCCTTTGTGCGGGAATGCCCCTGTTCGCTGCACGCGGTGCAGATGGCGGGGGACAACACCCATCACCTCATCGAGGCGGCCTTCAAGGGGCTGGCGCGGGCGCTGTCGATGGCGGCGGCGATCGTGCCGGGGCAGGAGAGCGAGATCCCCAGCACCAAAGGGCTGCTGGGCTGAGAGAGGAGGACGAGCGATGATCGCCATTGTGGATTAAGGCGTGGGCAACCTGTTCAGCCTGCGCAGCAGCCTGGAATATCTGGGCTGCGACGTCTGCGTCACCGCCAGGGCCAGCGAGCTGCGGTCTGCCAGCCATATCATCCTGCCGGGGGTGGGCGCCTTCGGGGACGCCGTCGCCCGCCTGCGGGACACCGGCCTTGTGCCGATCCTGCGCGAACAGGCGCAGAAAAAACCGCTGCTGGGCATCTGCCTGGGCATGCAGCTCCTGTTCGACAGCAGCCTCGAGTTCGGCCTGCATACCGGTCTCGGCCTCATTCCCGGACAGGTGCGGCCGCTGGCCCCCCGGCTGGAGGGAAGCGGACTCAAGGTGCCGCACATGGGGTGGAACCGGCTGGAGATCCTGCAAAACGACCCCATCTTCCGGGATGTGGAAAACGGGGAATATGTCTACTACGTCCACAGCTTCTACGCCGCCGACTGCGCCGGGAGCACGCTGGCCACCAGCCCCTACGGGGTGGCGGTGCCGGGCATGGTGAAGCGGGGGCTGGTCTACGGGGCGCAGTTCCACCCGGAAAAAAGCGGCGACACCGGGCTGCGCATCCTGCGCGCCTTCGCCGGTTTGTGAGGAAAGAGAGGAGAAAAACTATGCAGCTGCTTCCCGCCATCGACCTGCGCGGCGGGCAGGTCGTGCGCCTGTACCAGGGCGACTACGATCGGATGACCGTCTATTCCGCCGACCCCTGCGCCGTCGCGCGCGGCTTCATCGAGGCCGGGGCGTCCAACCTGCATGTGGTGGACCTCGACGGCGCCAGAGACGGCGCTCCCGCCAATTTTTCCACCATCGCCGCGCTGGCCCGGCTGGGGCTGCGGGTGCAGGTGGGCGGCGGTATCCGCACCCGTGAGCGCATCGAGCAGTACCTCGCGCTGGGGGTGGAGCGGGTGATCCTGGGCACCGTCGCGGTGGAGGACTTCGACTTCACCGCCCGGATGGCGCGCGATTTCCCCGGCCGCATCGCGGTGGGGGTGGACATGAAGGACGGCATGGCCGCCACACACGGCTGGCGGCAGGTGTCGGACCTGGACGGCGTGGCGCTGTGCCGCCGGTTCGCGTCGGCGGGCGTGCGCACCGTCATCTGCACCGACATCTCCCGCGACGGCGCGCAGAAGGGCACGAATCTGGCGCTGTATCAAAAACTCTGCGCGATCCCCGGCCTGCGTGTGATCGCCAGCGGCGGCGTGGGCAGCATTGCCGAGCTGAAGGCGCTGGCCGCTATGGGCGCGTGGGGCGCGATTTTGGGCAAGGCGCTGTACACCGGGCAGCTGTCGCTGGCCGAGGCGGTGCAGGCCATCCGGACGGAGGAACAGCCATGATCACAAAACGCATCATCCCCTGCCTGGACGTCCGGGACGGCCGGGTGGTGAAGGGGGTCAATTTCGAGGGCCTGCGCGACATGGCCGACCCGGTGGAGATGGCCCGCTACTACAACCGCAGCGGCGCCGACGAGCTGGTGTTCTACGACATCACCGCCAGCGTGGAAAAGCGCGCGCTGTTCACCGACGTGCTGCGCCGGGTGGCCAGCGAGATCTTCATCCCGCTCACGGTGGGCGGCGGCATCAACACGCTGGACGACTTCGACCGGGTGCTGAAATGCGGGGCCGACAAGGTGAGCGTGAACTCGGGCGCCATCCGCAGCCCCGCTCTCATCGACGAAGCCGCCCGCCGCTACGGCAGCCAGTGCGTGGTGCTGTCGATGGACGTGCGCCGGGTGGACGGAGAGCTGCACATTTTTGCCCGGGGCGGCCGGGACGACACCGGCATCGACGCGCTGGAATGGGCGCGGCAGGGCGTGGAGCGCGGCGCGGGGGAGCTGGTGGTGAACTCCATCGACACCGACGGCGTGAAAAACGGCTTCGACCTCGAGATGCTGGACGCCATCGCGGCGGTGGCGCCGGTGCCCATCATCGCCAGCGGCGGCGCGGGCTGCATGGAGGACTTTGCCCGCCTGTTCACCCATCCGGGCATCGACGCGGGCCTGGCCGCCAGCATCTTCCACACCCGCCAGGTGGAGATCGGGCAGCTGAAACAATATCTTGCGCGGCAGGGCGTGGAAATGCGCCTTGCAAAAGGAGGGGCAGATCTATGGAACTGAAATACGACGCACACGGCCTGATCCCGGCCATTGTGCAGGACCACTACACCAAGCAGGTGCTGACGCTGGCCTATATGAACGCCGAAAGCCTGGCGCTGACGATGGCCGAAGGGCGCACCGTTTTCTACAGCCGCAGCCGCCGGGAGCTGTGGCGCAAAGGGGAGACCAGCGGCAACGTCCAGCGGGTGGTGAGCATCATGGCCGACTGCGACGCCGACGCGCTGGTGGTGGAGGTGGTCAAGGACGGGCCGGCCTGCCACACCGGCGAGGAAAGCTGCTTTTTCCGGCCGGTGTACATCAGCGAGGAGCTGAAGCCCTTTGCCTACGAGGGGCTGTACCAGCTGATCGCCGGCCGCAAGACGGCCCCCAAGGAGGGCAGCTACACCACCTATCTGTTCAGCAAGGGCCTGGACAAGATCCTGAAAAAGGTGGGCGAGGAGTGCACCGAGGTGCTGATCGGCGGCGCCAAGCGGGACAGGGAGGAGACCCTGTACGAGATCGGCGACCTTGTCTACCATGTGATGGTGCTGATGGTGGAGATGGGCATCACACTGGAGGACGTCACCCGCGAGCTGGAAAAGCGCCATGTCATCGACCACAAGGTCAAGCAGGAGCGCATGCAGTGAAAAAAAGAGAAAGGCTTCGCGCCGCAGGCACAAAACCTGTCCGGCGCGAAGCCTTTTTTGATTGCACAGCGCGGAGACCGCGGGGATTCACCCGGCGGAAGAGGCCGTGTCCAGCTCGTATTTCACCGCCCAGCGCCCTTTCCAGTCCATCACGCCAGCGATGTTCCCCCTGCGCACCGATGCGCCGTCGGGGGCGATCTGGTACACCTCGTCCAGCTCCTGCAGCAGCACAGCGCCGTCCAGCGACAGCAGGTCGTTCCGCCATGCGCCGTCCTTGTCATAGCCGGCGCGGATGGCCACAAACCCGTCGCCGCTCACCAGCGAGGCCTCCTGATAGCCGTCCTTCTGCCACAGCACCGCGCCCTGCTCGTCCAGCATGGCGATGCCCTCGCCGTCAAAGCGGAGGATCTTCCCCGGTTCCGCCGGTTCCAGCCACTGCCCCACAGGATCGGTCAGCAGCAGACGGCCGGTGCTGCCCCACAAAAGATTGCCCGCCGGTGTACCGCTGGCCAGATAGTACCGCACCTGTCCCTCATACGGCCAGCTGTTCACCCAGCCCACCTGTACGCCCGAAGGCTCGCCGGCGCGCACCTTGAGCGCGCCGTCCGCGCCCCATTCCAGCTGCAGCTCGTCCAGATACAGCCACCAGCGCTGCGGCCCTTCGTAGAGCACCGCGCCGGTCTCCGCCTGCACCACCTGCCAGCCGTCCGCCGCGCGCACCAGCGCCCGGCCCTGGCCGACCATCCGCTCTACGTCCTGCCAGCGCACCTGCCCCTGCGGGTCGATGAGGCAGATGGTTTGGCCGTCGTCCAGCTCATACCAGCCGGACAGGCCGTCCGCCTCCCAGACGGTGCCGGGATTCCAGCGGCCCTGTTCGGCGCCCGTCTCGCTCAGCCACACGGTGGCGTCGGGCATGCTCAGCATCAGGCCGCCGTCCTCCCGTGCCAGCGCGCTGGAACAGGCGTATTCCTCCAGCGGATCGCCGCCCAGCTTCTGCGGCACCCACAGCCCGTCGGCGCGCTGCACCATCGCCCATTCCTTCGCCGGCTGGCACAGCGCCGCCCCGGCCGAGGCCTGTGCCAGCAGGTTCCCCTTGCCGTCCACCAGCCGCTGTGCGCCGTTTGTATCGGTGATCAGATAGTTTCCATATTCATTTTCCACCGCTTCCCCCTCGGTGGCGGCGAATTCCTCGCCGTCGGTGGTGGTGAGCACCGTTTCATCCTCCAGCGGCAGGCACCAGCCGCGATTTTCCATTTCAGCCTTGCCGCAGCCTGCCAGCAAAACCGCCAGCAGTGCAGCCAACCACCAAACCTGCATACACCCGTCCCCCTTCGATTGATGATTGTATATTATAGAAACGATACAACTTCTGCAAATCTTGCAGAAAAATGCGTGCGGGTCCAAAAAATGCGCGATCGTGCCCGTATGCGCACAAAAAAACGCCCGTGCATCCCCCACAGGGAACACACGGACGAAAAACACAGCGGTTATTCCTTAAATGCCCACAGGCGCTGGCCGAGGTAGTTGCAGCCGGTGAAGATCACCTGCGCCACCAGCATGGCCACACGCTCTACCCAGGCGGCCGACAGAGGCAGCGCCAGCACGCCCACTGCCCACGGCACCAGCAGATCCGAGATGCCGAACGACAGCAGATAGCACACGGCGATCACGATGGAGAACCGCACGGCGCTGCGCACCAGCGGCGCTTTGCTCTGGAAGGAATACTTGCGGTTGAGGATAAAGCTGACGATGCTGCACAGCGTGAACATCAGCGCGGTGCTGCCCCAGTATCCCAGCGCGCCGTACAGCAATTGGCTGCCGATCATGCTGACGATGGTGTTGCCGCCGCCGATCAGCAGAAAGAACAGCAGGCTGCGGTCGCAGAAAAAGCGGATGAGTTTTTTCATTCTTCCACGACCCGCACGCTCTTCATCACCACGGGAGTGGTGGGCTTGTCGCGGAAATCGGTGGGCACGGCGGCGATCTCATCCACCACGTCCATACCGCTCACCACATGGCCAAAGGCGGCGTACTGGCCGTCCAGATGGGGGGCGTCCTCATGCATGATGAAGAACTGGCTGCCGGCCGAGTTGGGATTCATGCTGCGGGCCATGCTGATGACGCCGCGCTTGTGCAGGATGGGGTTGTTCCAGCCGTTGGCGGCGAATTCGCCCTTGATGCTCCAGCCGGGGCCGCCCATGCCGGTGCCGTCCGGGCAGCCGCCCTGGATCATGAAACCAGGGATCACCCGGTGGAAAGTCAGGCCGTCGTAGAAACCGTCCTTGACCAGCTTCAGGAAATTCTCGGTGGTGATGGGCGCCGCTTTCGGGTCCAGCTCCAGCTCGATCTTCTTGCC